>JADMIO011260187.1_pt1 | contig 126094 bp, 115 predicted proteins | sample 8958161 | NCBI WGS metagenome assembly JADMIO01 (sample SAMN16585339, study PRJNA669376) | soil metagenome | isolation source: Crop rotation soil | place: USA: Cullars Rotation, Alabama | collected 2011
ACAACTTGTCCACGTGGAATTCTAAGCTTAGGATCCCAATGTGCTGGAAAGTGCACCGATCCTCTACATCGCATCCGACACGGCGCTGGAGCTAACCGCGGCGCAGAAGCAGAACATCAAGACCTACATCGGGCAAGGCGGCTTGCTGGTGGCCGCGGGGGAGGGACGCGCTACTCCGTTCGTGCAGAGCGTTGTTGCGCTATGCAAGGAGTTGTTCCCCTCTTATTCCTTCCGTGATCTGCCGAAGGACCATCAGATCTATACCGCCAACTTCTCGGTGACGCTGCCGACGGCGCCGATTCGCAGCTTGAGTAATGGACTTCGCGAGCTGGTGGTGCTTTTCCCCGCTGGCGATATGCCGTGGCTCTGGCACTCAGCCGGTGGCGGATCAGCTGCGAAGAACACGCCGTACGCTGCCTTGGCCAACCTTTGGCTTTATGCGACCGATCGCGCAAACCCGCGCTACAAAGGGGAGGACGTGTGGGTCGATCGTAATTCCACGGCCGAGACGACGCGATCGCTTAAGCTGGCGCGACTGCGTTACGACGGCAATTGGAACCCCGAGCCCGGCGGGTGGGTGCGGCTCAGCAATGTGATGGCCAACTTCGACCAGCTCGATTTGCAGTTGGAATCCCCGGAGACACCGCTTTCCCCGGCGATTGGGCTGGCGCATCTTACCGGTACCAGTGCCATCAAGATGAACGCTGCGCAGAGGACAGCACTCAAGAATTACCTCACGTCCGGCGGACTCCTGCTCATGGACGCCGCCGGCGGATCATCCGAAATGCCTGCGGCGTTCGATCAGTTTCTCAAGGAACTCTTCCCCGAAATCGTCATCACGCCGCTTCCACTGACGCATCCGATCTACCACGCAACGCCGTACGGCGGCCTGGACATTGACAGCGTCGATTACCGTCGCGTGTCGAATGTGCCATCGGTCCACATCCCGCGCCTCCGCGGCGCGACGGTGCAGGGTAAGCTCGTGGCAATCGTTTCCTACGAGGATATTTCCGGCGGTTTGGTCGGCTATTCGCACTTTGGTTTGAACGGATACACTCCCGCGAGTGCGACTGACCTGATGAGAAATCTGATTCTTTGGCGCGCCTTTGTTGCGCAACGCTGAACCAGCGCCGCGGGTTAACGCGAAGCCGGCTGGATCGCAACAGGGGTCCCACATTCCGGACATCGATCTGGTGTTGCTCTCAGGTCGTATCCACACTTTGCGCACGAGCCTTCGAGTTTTCTTCGACGGCTCTGCCTCATTGCCAAACCGATCTCTATCATCGTCGCCAGCAGTGTGATCAGCGTCACGATCGCGATGATTCGAGCCGCCAGCGTGATGTGCCGCTTGTACCAACGCTGGCGCATGATGTAACGGTCCAGAAGGAGTTGTGTCTCAAGTGGCTGGATGACTCGGAAAGTCCTGGATACGACGATGATTGCCCCGCCTGGATCCCAATGCTCGCCAAGTCGGGACTGTAGATCGGCTGCGAGCTGATTCGCAGGCATCAGCCCCAGAGAATCGAACCAGCCGCCAGTGAATGAACCGCCGGTCAGCGGGGCAATCATATCGGAAACGTTGTAGTTGATCGGCACGGTCGGCGCCAGGGAGCTTCGGTTGGAGATCGTGATCGTGCCGTGGTAGATCGTGAAGCGGAGCGAGTGGCGCGCTGGTTCGGCCGCCCGCAGCACGTCGCCGATGGCATCTGCGAGCTTGTGGTTTGCAACTTGAATCTTGACCGGGGTTTCTTTTCGAACACCTTCGCTCGCCAGCGCGTCCCAGTCGACCAGGATCAGCGTTCGCGTCGTCTCGTGGATCGCGTCGATCGCGTGCTCCAGGTCCGCTGGCAGGGCAAAGTCCGCCGGAAGCCTTTCTTCAAGCTTTCTGATCCGGTGCGGGTCCGGATCGCGAACCGCGGCTGGGAGGGTGCCCGTACTTCCTGCATTACTGCGCTGATCCGGCAAATCGCGATACATGGCCTGCAATTCCGGCGTCCAGAGCGTGTGGTCCGATGCATTCACCGGCAACACATCGAGCATTCTGGCGGCGAACGAATCCGGAAGCACCAGCGGCGGCGGGGGAAACGACAGCTCGCGCCGATAGTTCCACCCAGCGCCGACGGCCGCCAGCACGAGCACCGCGAAGATGCGCAGTACGCGTTTCATCTCATGAAACTGCCTGGTTCGGAGATGGGCTCCGATGCACCGGCGTCCCGCACTCCGGGCATCGGTCCGGGCTAGCGCGCAGGTCGTACCCACAGCTTTGGCAGCATCCGGCAAGTTTGCGCGCCCGTCGGGCACGCAGCCAAAGAAAACCTTCAATCAGCACGACGATCAACATCAGGGGCACGATCACCAGCGACGACTTCACCGCGATCGACAAATGAGCACGTTTCCAACGGCGGTATTCAAGTTCATGCTTGAAATACGCATGCGCCTGCGGCTTCTGCATGACAATGAACTGGCCCGCCAAAAAGCGGATTCTCCCGACTTTTGCGTCCCAGTTCGTTCCCATGCCAGCGAGCAGTTCGTGCATTAACTGCGGCGGAGTCTGCCGCTGCATCGAATCGAGCCAGCCGTCGATCCTTCCGAGGTTTGGCGGGCTCGGCTGCACGAGGTCACGCACATCGAACACGTTGGTAGTGACATTCGATGCCAGGTCATCGTTTGTGGAAATCCTGATGACACCTTCATCGACCTCAAATTGCAGCTGTTTGTGGGATGGGTCGGCGGCAGAGAGAACGTCGCTGATCGCATCGCCAAGCTTGCGTCCGCCGACATTGATGTTCACCGGCGTTTTCCGCGACAACCCGGCAGTTTCGATGGCCCGCCAGTTCACGAAGATTGCCACGTCGAGCGAGGCGCGAAGCGTTTCAATCGCTCCGGCGAGATCCGGCGCGGCGATCAGTGGAGGTCCGACTGTTACGGCGAGACTTTGAAGCGGCGGCTCACGAAACACCTTGGTTTCCTTGACCACCTTGCCATCAACGAAATCCGCCGGAGTCGATCGCGCTGACAGGTATAAAGGCGTGGTGTTCGGAGGCGGGGGAGCTGCCGGCGGCAGCGAGAGCGTCCGGCGATACACGAACGCCGCAACGGTCGTCGCGAGCAGAAAAACCGCGAGGATTCGCAGCAGATGCTTCACGGGAAAGGAATCAGTTGAGCAGCTCAGGCATCGGCATGCGACGCCACGAACAGCGACAAGCGTGTGCCGTTGGACGAGGTGTCTTCGTCGTACCACTTCTGAGGAGGTGGGTATTTCTTCGCCAGGCGGCGCAGCGTTTCTTTGGAAGGGAGAGCGCGTTCCAATTCACGGCGCAGTTGTGCTTCTGTTTTGCGAGCCGGACGCTTTTGCCTGCTGGTTTTCACGGGCATACGTGATAATTATCGGCGTCATTTCTGGCGGGGTCAAATGAAATCGTCACTTCTGCAACAATACCCGCTCCACAAACCCCGTATCCACATTGGCATTCCGGAAGTGCTGGTTATCCATGATCTGAAGGTGCAGTGGAATCGTGGTCTTGATGGGGGAGATGTGGAACTCGCTCAGCGCCCGCTTCATCACCGCGATTGCTTCTTCGCGGTTGCGACGATGCACGATCAGCTTGCCGATCATGCTGTCGTAATTCGGCGGGATGCGATAGCCGGCATAAGCATGGGAGTCGAGACGCACGCCCGGGCCCCCGGGGGCGCGGAATTCTTCGATTAAGCCTGGGGACGGCGCGAAGTTTCGCGCGGGGTCTTCGGCGTTGATGCGGCATTCGATCGCATGGCCTGTCTGGGTTACGTCCTTCTGCTTGATCGAGAGCGGTTCGCCGGCCGCGATGCGGATCTGCTGCTTGATCAGGTCGATGCCGGTCACGCTTTCGGTCACCGGATGTTCCACCTGAATGCGGGCGTTGACCTCAAGGAGGTAGAAGTTCTGGTCCTGATCGACGAGGAACTCGACGGTGCCGGCATTCGTGTAGCCTGCTGTTTTAATGAGGCGCACTGCGGCGGCGCAGATCTGCTCGCGGACGGCGGGATCGAGAAAACCACTTGGAGATTCTTCGACGAGCTTCTGATGCCGCCGCTGCATCGAGCAATCGCGCTCCCAGAGGTGGATCGCGTTGCCTTGATTGTCCGCCAGGATCTGGACTTCTATGTGCCGGCCGAACTCGACGTACTTTTCGATGTAGACGGTCGAGTCTTTGAAAGCGTTTTCGGCCTCGGCGCGGGCTTGCTTCAGTCCGGCGCGGAGCGAAACATCGTTGTGCGCCACACGCATCCCGCGCCCGCCTCCACCGGCGGCGGCCTTGATGATGACGGGATAGCCAATCTGATCGGCGAGTTTGAGCGCGACCTTTTCATCATCGACGGCACCATCGGAACCCGGAACAGTGGGGACTTTCGCTTTTTTCGCGAGCTTCTTGCACTCAACCTTATCCCCAACCGCAGCCATCGCTTTGACCGTCGGCCCGATGAACTCGATCTTGCAGCTTCGGCAGACCTCGGCGAAGTGGTCGTTCTCGGCAAGAAACCCGTACCCAGGATGAATCGCCTGCACATCAGCGATCTCCGCGGCAGAGATGATGTGCGGAATATTCAGATACGACTCGGCCGGCGGCGCATCGCCGATGCAGATCGCCTGGTCGGCCAGTTTCAAATAGGCGGCATCGCGGTCGGCGGTCGAGTAGACGACGACCGTCTGCACTCCCATCTCGCGACAGGCGCGGATGATGCGGAGTGCGATTTCGCCGCGATTGGCTATCAAGATCTTGGAAAACATGATTTGTCAGCTGTCCGTCGTCGGTCGTCCGTGGCGGTTGTCCAGCGATAGACAACTGACGACGGACCACTGATCGCTCGTCAAGGTTTTACGAGGAAAAGGGTCTGCCCGAATTCCACCGTCTGCCCGTTGTTCACCAGGATCTTCGCAATCGTCCCGCGGCATTCAGCCTTGATGTTGTTGAAGACCTTCATGGCCTCGATGATGCAGACGTCAGTCTCCTCATCGACCGTCGAACCGACTTGGACGAATGGCTTCGCATCAGGAGAAGATGCGGTATAGAACGTGCCAACCATCGGGCTCTTGATGGGGGTCAAGCCTGCGGTTTCGTCGACCGATGCTGGGATTGACGCTGTTGCAGAAGGTGGAGGTGCGCTCGGTGCGCCGGACGAACCTCCGGGGTTCGGTGCATGCGCATACACGATCCCAGAGCTTGCGCTCGGGGCTACAACTCCGCGCTTCAAGACAACCCGCTTATCCCCATCGCGCACCTCGACCGTGTTGAGGTCGTTGGCACTCATTAGCTTGACGATTTCCTCCAGCATCCCGACATCCATCGGGCTGCTTCCTGAGCGCAGACCCTGCTTCCCCTTGCCCGGTTTCTTTTCAGCTTTTCGTTTGCTCAATGGAACCTCATTCGATTTTGGATCGCGGAATTCGAATTGCGGATTGTGATCTGGTGCACGTCCAAATCCAAAATCCACGATCCGCGATCCAAAATCTACTCAATATGGCACTCTTCGAAGCTCTTAGGCAGCGTCGAGAGCACCTCACACCCACTATGCGTGATTAGCACGTCATCCTCGATGCGGACGCCACCTTCGCCGGGCAGGTAGATGCCTGGCTCGACGGTGACGATCATTCCCGGGCGAAGCTCTTCTTCGCCGCCGTTGTGACGCATCGTAGGAAGTTCGTGGATCTCGCGCCCAATCCCGTGACCTAACCCATGCCCGTAATTTTCTTTATAGCCGGCCTTGGCGATGATTTCGCGGGCGACCGTGTCGGCTTGCTTCGTAGTGACCCCAGGCCGGAGGAACTTGATCGCCGCCAGCTGCGCCTGGAGAACGACGTTGTAGATCTGTTTAATCTTGGGAGTCGCGCGGCCGATGACGAAGGTCCGCGTGATGTCGCTGCGATAGCCGTCGTACACCGCGCCCCAGTCGAAGAGGACCGGCTGATCGTTCTTCAGGAGGGTCTCGCCCGGGCGATGGTGGGGAAGCGAACTGTTCGTTCCCGCGGCGACGATCGGTTCAAAACTGAACGTCTCCGCCCCGCGCGAGCGCAGTTCGGCAATCAGCAGCCCGGCGATATGGTTCTCGCTCTGACCCGGTTTGATCTCATCTCTAATCGCTTCGAAAGCTTCCTCAGCGACGGCCACCGACTTGCGGACGAGGTCGATCTCGTGATCGTCCTTGACTTTCCGGATGTTGGCCATCACATCTTCGAGAGGGACCAACTCGATCTCGTTCTTCTCATCCTTCAGTTCCTTGTCGAGGGCCGAGATTTGGCCAAAGGTTGCGTAGTTGGCTTCGAATCCGACCCGCTTGGCGCCTGATTCGGTAATCGTCTTGGCCAAAGCTTCGGTCATCTTCCCGTTCCGGACCGCCAGCTTTACCCAGCCCGCTTCGAGTGAAGCTTGCTCCTGGTAGCGGAAGTCGGTCACCATAAAGATGTCTTTGCCGGTGACCAGTCCGATCGAATCTTCGCCGGTGAAGTTTGTGAGGTAGGACAGGTCTGGCGGATGGGTCAGAAGCATTCCATCCAGCTTCAGCTCCTTCATTGCGTCGCGGACGGCTTTATGACGCACTTTAAGATAAGCCTTGGCTCTGGTTACGGCTGGGGTCATCGCAATTCCATTCAAAGTAAAGCGGCAAGCTACAGGAGGAGCCGCTTTTCTGTCAACGGACCGCATTTCGAAGTGGCGGAAGTTTCGCGACGGAATGTCGCACTTGCTGGAATTGGAATCGAAATCGGGGTTTCGCCGACGTTATTCTCGGAATCTTCGCGAGGACATTGAGTTATGGACAGATGCGTCATCATGCGACTTGAACCCCGCCGGCTCTTCGCGGGGAACGTTACGGCTGTCGTGAGCGATGGGAGCTTCGTCATCACCGGCGACGGCGCCGCTAACGCCATTGAAATTCGTGGAAGTTTAGCTGACGCGCAGACATTGTTTGTAACTGGTCTCGATGGAACCACCGTAAACGGTCCCAGCGATCAGTATTTTGCCAGTCAATTTCCCCGGCATGTCATCATCCGAATGAATGGCGGCGATGATTCGGTGCTCGTCGCCGATGCCGACATCCTCAAAGACCTCCGCGTCGATCTCGGCGACGGCGCGGACACCTTCTCAACGGCGCGGATCCTCGTCCGTCAGAACTTGGTGATCAATGGCGGCGATGGTGATGACCAGATCTTGATCACCACAGCAAACGTTCGTCGCCGCACTGGAGTCAACGCCGGAAACGACGATGACCTGATCGCACTGAGCGGCGGCAGTTTCAAACAGCATGTGCGACTCCTCGGAAGCTACGGAGACGATACGCTGACCCACTTCAACGTCTCCTTCGGCGTTTCTCCGGAACTTGATGGAGGCAGCGGCGCCGACACCATCAACCTCAGCGGGCAGCGCTTCGATTATGACTTCGATGCCGGCCGACAGGGATGGCGATACGGATTCGCCGACTGGCGCGCTGCTTCCCCGGACGACTATCACTTCATCGCGTCGATCCGCGGACTTCCGGCGGAACTGGAATCCAACAAGAAGGGGTTCATGATTTCGGGCCGCAACGGCTCGGATGACCTGTTCATGTACCTAACGCGCCAACTCCGCGCCACCGATGGCATCGTCGCCAACCAGCGGTACCTGGTGATGTTCGACATCACCTTCGCATCAAACGCGACGACAGGTTCGTTCGGCGTCGGTGGCTCCCCAGGAGATTCTGTCTACCTTAAGGCCGGTGCCAGCGGCACCGCACCTGCGATCGCTCAGGACATCGAAGGGATCAACCGCCTGAACCTCGACCACGGACAACAAGCCAGCGGCGGGGCGGATATATCGGTTGCTGGAACGATCGCCAATGGGATCCGATTCGACGATCTCACAGACCCAGCCGATCCTCCCTTCCGCTCCGTGCGCCGAATCCACACTCACCCGACACCAGTGCAGGCCGACGCCGATGGCAACTTGAATCTGGTGGTTGGCACCGACAGCGGCTTCGAATCATTTACGACGCTGTACTACCAGCAAATCCACGTCGCATTAATTCCACTGCCGACGTCGTGAGGAATGGGAAGGCCGAAATCCAATCGTGCTCAGGTTACGACGTTCATCAGCTCAACGGGCTGGCGTTGTCCCCACCCGATGCCTTCTTCGCCGACTGCTGCATCGCGGCGACCATCGCTGCATCGCGGAAGGTCGCTTTTTCTCCGGTGGCATTTTCTTTCTGCTGCAATGCGTACTTTGCGACGGCGGCGTCTTGGATGTCGCCGCCTAGCATGCCGGTGACTGCGCCGATGTCCTTCGCAGTCGGCGAATCAGTGGACGCCCGTTTGGGGTCGCGCGCTTTGAGCATCCAGCCGACGGCCGCCACGATCAATGCGATGACGATTAACGCCGCAATGCTGAGAAGAACGTTGCCCATAACACATTCTATATCGGGCAATCCAGTAGAGTCGGAGAATTCAGCCGCGGGTCCGGAAATAGCGGCTATTTCACTTCGGTGGGCTTGTTGGACAACTCGTGGTGGCGGCGCTTGATGGCCAGGTCGATCGCCAGTTCGATCGCGGAGCGCATCGAACCGGGGTTGGCGCGGTTTCGGCCGACGATGTCGAACGCCGTGCCGTGGTCGGGGCTGGTGCGGATGATTGGCAAGCCGAGGGTCAGATTCACCGCTCGGTCGAACGCGAGCAGTTTCACCGGGATCAATCCCTGGTCGTGATACATCGATAAGACGGCATCGAACTTCCCGTCGCGCGCTGCGATGAAAACCGTGTCCGGAGGATAAGGTCCGCTCGCGTCGATCCCTTGCTCGCGCGCCATCAGAATAGCCGGCGAGACGATGCGCTCTTCTTCATCGCCGAACTGACCGTTCTCCGATGCGTGCGGGTTGACGCCTGCGACAGCAATTCGCGGCTTCGGGATATCGAACCAGTTAACCAGGGCCTCGTGCAACAACTCCAGAGGTTGGAAGACCGCGCCGATGTTGAGCTTGTTCCATAATCCCATGAGGGGGATGTGAACCGTCGCCAGTGCCACTTTCAGTGGGCCGCCGGCGAACATCATGCAATAGCGGCGGGCGCCAGTGCGCATCGCGAAGAGTTCGGTGTGACCGGGATAGTGATAGCCGGCCAGCTTCCAGCTCTCCTTCGCGATCGGCGCTGTGACGACCGCATCAACCAGCTTTTTCTGCGCCGCTTCGATCGCATCGAGACAGAATCTCATCGACGCTTCACCACCGAGCCGGCTGGGGCTGCGGATGGCGCTGCCGAGCATGCTGTACTGGTCATAGTCGACGACGACTACATCATGCGGATACGCGCGAAGGCGGCCGTTGTATTGATCTCTCCACCAGAAGACATCGAATTCGGCAAGGTCGGCCGCGTAGGAGAGCAGCTCGTTCATGCCGTAGATAATGTACCGCGCGCGCCGCCGCAGGATCGGGTCCGCAAGCGCTTTGACGATGACCTCCGCCCCGATTCCCGCGGGGTCGCCAAGCGTGATCGCGATGACAGGCCGGTAATCCATTTCTCTGCCATGAGCGTAAGCTGCAAATCTGAAATGGCAAATGAAAAGCGAGGATCGCAGGAATCTGCCGAATCGCTCGCGAGTATTTTGCAGATTTAGTTGTTGACAACGCGGAGTGGGATCATCTCTGAGGAGATCAAGAACCAGAGAATATTGGACGCATTCTCTGCTACTGAACAGAAGCAGCCACGAAGTTACAAAGGAACGAAGAATCCACAAATCGGGGAAGTGTAACCCGCTTTCTGTAAAACAAGTCAGCCAACGCTATGCTACGGGAGGCAAGCGAGGATTGCGGATCGCGTTGATCCGGCGTTTCTCCTCGCCGCACCCCATAACTCGCCTCCGGCTCGTTACGGGGCGCACGAAAAAACCGATCGAGGGTAATCATGGCGGGATTTACAGAAATGATGTTGCGCAGGAAACGGACGCAACTTCCGAGCCAGCATTTCGTCTTTCTTCAGATGTTGCTCGTTCTCATCCTGACAGGTTCCGCTTTCTGCCAGGATCGATCGGTCAGCGCACCGGATTCCATTCGCATCCCCTTCGAAACCTACAAGCTCCCCAACGGACTGACGGTGATTCTGTCGCTCGACAAATCCACGCCGACTGTCGCAGTGAATCTCTGGTATCACGTCGGCTCAAAGAACGAGCAGCCGGGGCGAACCGGTTTCGCGCATCTGTTCGAGCACATGATGTTTACCGGCTCGGGACACGCGCCGTACGGCACGCATGACAAGCTTACCAATGAGGTTGGGGGATCGAACAACGCGACGACCGCGAACGATCGAACGAATTACTACGAGACCGTCCCGTCGAACTACCTCGAATCAACGCTGTGGCTCGAATCCGATCGGATGGGATTTCTGCTCGACACGCTCGGCTTGGACAAGCTCGATGCCCAGCGCGACGTGGTGAAGAACGAGCGCCGGCAGAACGTGGACAATCAGCCGTATGGCCGCGTTGAGGAGATCATCCCCGAGGCGCTCTACCCCGCGATTAATCCATATTCCTGGCCGGTCATCGGATCGATGAAAGATCTGTCCGCGGCGTCGGTCGATGATGTGAAGAACTTCTTTAAGCTGTACTACGCCCCCAACAATGCATTCCTCGCGGTTGTCGGCGATTTCGATCCCGCGCCGACGATGACGTGGATCGCCAAGTATTTCGGCGATCTGCCCCAGGGAAAGCCAGTACAGCGGCCGACGATCGCGCCGGTGACTCTCGGTTCCGATAAGCGATTGACCCTTGAGGATCGTGTGCAGGTGCCGCGGCTCTATCTGGTCTGGCCAACCGTTGGCGCGAAAGAGGAGGACCATTTTGCACTGGAGGTGCTCGATTCGGTCCTCGGTGCACCAAGAACCGCGCGGCTGACCAAGCCGCTTGTTTACGAGACTCAAGCCGCGACGAGCGTGAGCGTCAGTCAGGATACGAACGAGGATGCGGGTGAGTTTTGGATCACCGTTATTCCTCGCCCGGGCCATTCGCTGACGGACATCGAAAACTCGATTGATGGGATCATCCAGCGGTTCATCCGGGAGGGTCCAACGCCGCAGGAAATGCAGAAGGCCACCAGCGGCATCGAGCTTGTTTTTCTTCGCGGGCTTGAATCGAATTTGGGTAAAGCGAATCGACTGCTCGAAGGCGCTGTCTACCACGGCGACGCCGGGTATTTCCGCACGGAATATCAGAAGGTCATGTCGGTGACGGCGGCCGATGTGCAGCGTGTGGCTGAGAAGTATCTAACCAAGCCGCGAATCGCGTTGAGCGTCGTGCCGATGGGTCAGCGGGAACAGGCTTCGAAGCCCGCTCAAAGTCAGCTCGTTGGATCAAGTCCATCCACCGCAGCGGGAGGACAACCATGAAACACTCGCAAGCGATCCTTGCTCAGAACTGTTCCCCTGTCCCTCGTACTCGGGGGAGAGGATGGGTAAGGGGCTATTGGAGTGCCGCGCTGGAAGCCCCTCACCCTGCCTCTCCCCCGAGTACGGGGGAGAGGGAAAGTTTCTGTTGCTCAATTCGCGTTTTGGTTCTACTGGTACTCTTCGCGACGACATTGCACGCGCAGTCACTCGACCGCTCCAAGATTCCGTCCGCCGGCAAGACTCCGGAACTACACGTACCCAAATGGACAACATCGACCCTCAGTAACGGCGCCATGTTGATCATCTCCGAACGTCACGAACTGCCGCTGATCTCATTCTCCATAACGTTTCTAGGTGGCTCCAGCCAAGTCGACACGCCGCAGAAGCGGGGACTCTCTTCGCTCACAAGCTCGATGATGAGCGAAGGCACGACCTCGCGAACAGGCGATCAACTTGCCGATGCGTTGCAACTCCTGGGGACCAACGTCAGCGTTGGCATCGGCAGCGAGGAAGGGGCGATTTCATTCGTCTCGACGAAAGCCAAGTTCGAACCGGTTCTGGCGATTGCGGCGGACATGCTACTGCATCCGGCATTTCCGAATGATTCGCTGGAACGACTTCGCGCCCAAACGCTGGTGAGCCTGACACTCGCGAAGAATCGCCCGGAATCGATCGGCGCGCGGGTATTCCCCAAGGTTATTTATGGGAATGCGCATCCGTACGGGATTCAAGTGACCGAGGAATCGCTCAAGGCGATCACGCGCGATGACATCGTTGCGCTCCATAAGTCCTACTACCAACCCGCCCGGGCGATCATCACGGTTGTGGGGGATGTCGATGCGAGCATCAAGAACACGATTGAAAAAGCCCTCGAAGCCTGGGGCAAAGGCGGAGAGAAACCCACTTTCGATTACGCCAAGCTTCCAGAACCAAAATCGACGACGATCTATCTGGTCGATAAGCCGGGCGCTGCCCAGTCAATCGTCGCAATTGGCCTGCCCGGTCCGGCGCGGAACACGCCGGATTATTTCCCGCTGCTTCTGATGAACCGCATTCTCGGCGGGCAATTTCAGTCGCGCCTCAACCACAACATCCGCGAAGTCCACGGCTACAGCTACGGCGTCAACTCCGCGTTCTCCTACGGACATGGCCCAGGTGCATTCCGCGCCGGCGGCGCAATCGTCTCCGACAAGACCGACGCCGCCATGATCGAGTTCATGCGCGAAATCAAAGGCGTCATGGGTGAGAAGCCAATCACGGCCGAGGAATTGCAGTCCAGCAAGGAGGGGTTGATCCAGGAACTGCCGCGACGATTCGCTTCCGTCACGGGAATCGGCAATGCCATCACCGATCTGTACACCCAGGGTCTGCCCGAAGATTACTTCCAGGCCTTCGCCAAAAATGTGTCGGCCGTAACGCTCGATGACGTTGCGCGCGTGGCAAAGAAGTATATCGACATCGACCACCTTGCGATCGTGATCGTCGGCGATCGCGCGTCGATCGAAGCACCGCTGAAGGGCACCAACATCGCCCCGATTGTTCACCTCGACGTCGAAGCCAATTCGCTACCAAACTGAGGTATTTGAATCCCCGATCAACTTTCTAATCGGTGCAACTCCTGGCTGGCCTACGATTTGATGGAGGTCAGAAAGGAGTTAAATTTAAAATGATGAGCCAGTTTTGCAATAATGTTAAGACATTCCTGCTGCTTGGCGTTCTAAGCGCCCTGATCCTCTGGATCGGCTCTTTCTGGGGCCAGCGGGGGATCACGATGGCGCTGATCATGGCCGGCGGGATGAACTTCATCGCGTACTTCTTCAGCGACAAGATTGCGCTGATGTCGACGCAGGCTCAGGAAGTTGGTCCGGATAATGAGCTGTATCAGATTGTCGAAGGTCTGACGCGTCGGGCGGGGATGCCGATGCCGCGCGTCTACATTTCTCCGATCGCGGCGCCGAACGCATTTGCGACAGGGCGAAATCCAAACCACGCCGCCGTCTGCGCGACGCAGGGTCTGCTCCAGATGCTGGATCGAAATGAGATCGCGGGGGTAATGGCCCACGAGTTGGCGCATGTCAAACACCGGGACATCCTAATCACGACCGTCGCCGCCACGCTCGGCACGGCGATCAGCTACCTCGGCTATATGTTCATGTTTGGCGGCGGCCGCGACCGGGACGGAGAATCGCATCCGCTGGCCGGGCTATTGGTCATCCTCCTTGGACCGCTCGCCGCGGGTTTGATCCAGGCCGCCATCAGCCGCTCCCGCGAGTTCAACGCCGACAAGGAAGGCGCAGAACTCAGCGGCGACCCGATGGCGCTGGCGACCGCGCTGGAAAAGATCCACGTCGCCGCCCATCGCATCCCCATGGATGTGCCGCCAGCGATGAACGGCCTGTTCATCGCCGAGCCGCTCAACGCGATGCGAACGATGGCCAACCTCTTCTCCACGCACCCGCCGCTCGAGCAGCGCCTGATGAACCTGATCGGGCGGGAGAGCACGGGAACGCTTCGCAACGCGGCGTGAGCGCGGAGCACAGCAGTTGAAGGCTGGATTTCACGCAGAGGCGCAAAGGCGCGAAAAGGGCACGACAGGGCATTCCACTTTGCGTCTTTGCGTGAGACTAGTCCCTTATGTTCCCACTCGCAGGTATCGCGCCGCACTCCGGGCAGCGATTGGGCGTCGCTCGAAGATCGTAGCCACACGCGGGGCACAGGCCCAGCTTGAGGTGCTTGGCCCGGCGACGATGCGGGCTGAAGAACCAACAGGCCGGCGCGATCGCGAACAGCGCGGCGGGGAGGGCGTGTGGGAATTGAATCTGCCAATGACTGATCTCCGAGTGCCAAGAGAAGTACTGGGTTGCGTCGGGGCTCGCCGGCGAGGAATACCAGACGGTTTGCCACTTAGGTACGGTACATTTTGTGGCCGACGATGCCGATGATCAAACACGAGCCGACCCGAGTTGGACGAGAGGTAGTCGCCCGGTTGAGGCGCGTACCGCGCGTACCCGCCCCCTCGGATTCTGACCGTGGAGTCCAAGCGTGCCAGATACTCGCGTCTCCAATAGCTGCGGATCCATAGAGTGACCGTCAGGAGGCAGAGCAGTAGCGAGAGGGCTGACACGATCGCGAAGAGTCGTCGGCGAAAGATTGCGAGTTTGGAATGAGCCACGAAATGGAAATTCTCTCACCGCCGCCGGGCGGGTCAAGCGTGCGGCTGAGGTGAGAGCTGCGCCATCCGTCAAGCGATCAGATCTCAAAATCATACGGCGAATGCCGCTTGAGACGCTCGCGGTAGACATCGCCGAACGATGGCATTTGCGAATACTTCCGAGCGAGCAACCGCATGATCAGATATGTCCCGGCGAATCCGACAACCATCAGGGTGGTTTCGAGACCCGCGCGGGCGTGGCCGCCGGTGCGGAAGAGGAGGTTGGCGGCGACGTAAATGAGGAACAGCGCGAAGGTGACTCGAAGCGTGGTCGGATTGATCAGGCCACGATTGACGATCCAGGCGCCAAGGTATGCACCCCCGGCAAAACCGCACGCCAGCAGCAATGCGACTTTGATATCGATATTCCCGGCCTGGTAATAGCGGATGACCGCCAGCAGCCCGATCGGAGGCAGGAGCATCGCCAGGCTGGTGCCGTTGGCTTTTTGCTGGGTGAAGCCGAAGAAGAACATCAGCAGGGGGATGACCAGGATCCCGCCGCCGATGCCGATCATGCCGCCGACAACTCCGACCAGCGTCCCAAGCGCCAGCAACGCAATCGCGGTTGATGAGGTGATCTCCATGCAGCGGTCTCCTTTTGAGCGCCAGCAACAATTGCATGTGCCGACATCTATTGCCCGGTCTTTCGGCGATTTCGCAGCTTCTTGAGATGTGCCACCACGCGATCCTTTTTGCCGGGCTGCTTTGGACGTTCCAGAACATACGCCGTATGCGGCGCCAGCGTCCGCCAGAGGTCTTCGGGCGTGGTGTTCTTCTCATCCAAACCCGGCGCCAGATCCAGGCCGGAAGTGCGGAACAGATGATGCACGAACGCGGAGCAGTAAAAGCTTTGCGGTCGGGACATGACGTTGGTTTTGGATCGCAGCGATGGATGACGCAAAGCGATCAGCGTACCGACCAGTTCGCGCGTCGAGTACCGAACGCGTGTTGCAACGAGTTCCAATCCGCGCGCGAGGACGCACTGCACCTGATCATCGGTCAAGCCGAAATCCAGCACGGCCAGGGTGGTATAGAACGAATCATCGTGGAACTTCGTGAGCCGATTCTCCTGCACGCCCAGGCGGATGTGCTTGTGATGCATGTCCAGATCAGATTCGATCACCCAGTGGTGATTGTCGTGCCGCGTGCCCTGAAAAAGGAATGCATGCGACCAGAGCCCCCATTTCTTGTCGGGATCGACATGCCGCTGCGCCCGGGCGAGCGCCTTGTCGAGCAGGGTGCGCCCCCCGGCGAGTCCGATCCGGCCGGGCTTGGCGTAGGTTTGCAGGAATTGTTCGTTGGTCAGGTCGGTAATCGCGATGGTCTGGTTCATGATTCCCCGGATCATGCTAAACGGTTGAATGGCAATTGCCAGTTCTTCCCAAACAGTGTTGCGGAATAATAAAGCGGCCACCAAAAAAGGTGACATCCATGACATCCACCTTTTCACAAAGAAGGTGGATGTCACCTTTTTTCTTTAGGCGCAAAATAAAAGACCGAGCGCGCTTGCGCACGCCCGGCCTCACACTCCTCTCTGAGGAGGAAACAGCGAATCTCCGTTAAGGCAGGAGTACGGTGTCGATCACGTGGATCACGCCGTTGCTGGCTTCGATGTCGGCCTTGGTCACGGTGGCCTTGTCGACCATCACCTTGCCGTCGGCGGCTTTGAGCGTCAAGCTCTTGCCGTTGACGGTCTTGGCCGAGGGCATCCCGGCGACGTCCTTGGCCATCGCCTTGGCGGGGACAACGTGATACGTAAGGATGCTGACCAGCTTAGCCTTGTTCTCCGGCTTCAGCAGATCATCGAGAGTGCCAGGCGGAAGCTTCGCGAATGCTTCGTCCGTGGGCGCGAAGACCGTGAAAGGTCCCGCCCCTTTGAGCGTGTCGACCAGCCCGCCGGCCTTCAAAGCTGCGACGAGCGTCTTGAAATTATCGGCGCCGGCGGCAATGTCGACGATGGTCTTCTTCGGTTCATCTGCCGCCGCGGCGTTTTGCGGCTTCACGAAATACGCCGTCAAACCAATGGCAACCAGAGCGAGCAGTCCGAGTGAGATACGATGCTGTTTCATAACGATCTCCGGGTCCTAAGGACCAAAAAGTGAACGTGGTTCAGTGAGCGTGAACAAGTGCATGATTGCCGGCGCTCGCCCAGCGGATGATCTGATAGACTCCGGCGAGTCCGACGACGATGAACACAATGGAGGCGAGAATGGTCTGACCAAAGATGGCGGTGACGAGGTTGAAGTTCGCCGCGCCGACCAGACCCCAGTTCAGAGCGCCGACGATGACAAGGATCGCGGCCACGATATCGAGCGATTTCATAAGAGGCTCCTAAGAGAAGCGATTTGGAGGACGAGGGGTACAGGCCCATCTAAATCTTCCAAATCTGTCACAAGCTTAGCCCGCACTTCCGAGATGTAAATCATAAAATCTTCCAATTCTTCCTAATAGATTCTTGATTCTCGCGTAACATCAGATAGAATGAGCAGATGAGCGAAACATAAATTCGCTCAAATCTTTCATGGAACACGAAGCACTCTTTACTCCGAAGGACTTGGCCACTGCGATTGGCGCCAGCGAAAGCTCGGTCCGGCGGTGGGTCGACAACGGCGATATCCGGATGTCTCGCACGGCGGGGGGTCACCGGCGCATTCCCCTGGCCGAGGCGGTCCGCTTCGTTCGCAGCCGCAAGCTCACCATCGCCAAACCGGAAATTCTCGGGCTCGATCCGAACGAGACTCCGAACGCAGAGCTGATCGGCCTGACCGACGACCAGAAGCTCTTCGAGATCCTCCACGCCGGAGACCGGCAGATGGCCAGGTCGCTCATCAGTTCCTGGTTCCTCGCCGGACGCAGTCTTCCCTCGACTTTCGATGGCCCGATCAAGCATGCGATGCATCGCATGGGCGAAGTCTGGAAGCACGACCCGCGCGGCATCCTCATCGAGCATCGAGCCACCGAAATCTGCATCGAGTCGATCGGCGCGATCCGCAGTCTGCTGCCGCATCCGGAAGAGACCGCTCCACTGTCGCTGGGCGGCGGGTCCGAGGGTGACCCCTACTCCTTGCCGACGATGATGGTCGGTGCGACCCTCGCGGAGTTGGGCTTTCGCGACATCAACTTCGGCCCCAACACGCCGGTTGAGCTGCTCGGCACGGAAGCGATCGAACGCCGCGCCAAAATGGTCTGGCTCTCCGTCTCCTCGCCGGCTGATCCCAAACGCCTGGGCGCTCAGATCGCCAGGCTCCTCGAAAAGTTGAGCGGTGCCGGAATCCATCTGGTGGTAGGCGGCCAGCGTTATGCCGCGCTCCACCTGGCGGGAGCCGAGAAACTCACGCAGGTTGATTCGATGAGTGAGCTGGCGGCGTTTGCGCGGGGGCTGATGAGCACATTCCCAACCCCGGTGGCGCTGACGAAGTAGGAATCGCGCCAATGGGAAGTCATCAAGATCTCGCTTAAATTGGCACGCCGGGAGATCAGTTGATGGGTATTGCTCGAGTCATCCTGATTGGCGGCGCCTCACTCGCGGGGAAAACCACGCTCTCGCTCGCACTATCTGCGCGACTCAAGTATGCGTGCTTTTCCACAGATGATATTGGGACTGCGCTGCATGCGATAACCACGCCAGAGTCGCATCCCAATGTTCACGCCCGGCGTGGCTCCGGGAGCGCTCAATATTATCTGGAGACGCCGTTGGAACGTCTCATGGATGATGACCAGCAGGAGCTTGCGGCAATCTGGCCCGCCGCCGCATCGATCATTCGCCAGCATGCGACGTGGCGGTGCCCGGCCGTAATCGAAGGCATTGCGCTACTTCCAGACAGGGTCGCGGCGGCACGATTCTCCAACGTGACGCCGCTGTGGCTAGAGATCGATGAGTCGCTCTTGCGTGAACGCCTTCGGTGCGACGTCGATTTTCTTCGCTGGTCGAAAGGAGATGCGAAGCTCCTGGACCGCTTCGTTCGGCGCAGCGCGCGATACAATCAGATCTGGACGGATGTAGCACGTCGTGCTGGATTCCGCATGATGCAGGTGCGCGACGGTGTTTCGAGCGGGGAATTATGCGATGAAGCCATGCGGCTCGTGACGCTTCCGCTCTGACAGCGCTTCGTTCCGCGGTTTGTAAAAAAGTGACACCCACGTGACATCCACCTTTTCCCGAAAAAGTGGATGTCACGTGGATGTCACCTTTTCTCTACTTTATCGTGGCCGCGGACGGCAGTCCGGTGGTGGTCTGATCTGGAATTTTCGTTTTTACATCATGCGAATTGGTAGGATGCCCCTATGAAGTTGCTCACCAGCGCCTTCGAAATAGGCTATTCCCCTTCATTCAAGCTGCTTGACCAATCGCCGCTGTATCTGGATGGCGTGATTGGCTCGCCGTCCTTCTTCACCAATATTTTGCCGCGGCTTGCGAGGAGGCTCAGTGACGATCAAATGCACGCACTGATGCAGACTTCCGAGATGTACAAACGGGTCGAACAATGGGTGACTGAAGCGGTCACGGGCGCAGCGTATCAGGCAGGCAGTGTGGAGTGCACGGTTGCATGGGAGCGAGTGCGTCCGCGCGCCGGCGTGTTCTCCATTCATGCCGCGGAACAAGTTGCCTCGGTCAGCCTGTTGATTTGCCGGGATCATGAGAACGACCTGGATGAACAACCATGGTCAGAAAATGTGCCGCTCTGGGCATTCATGCGCTTGCTCAAACGCGTGATGCCCGCAAATCAAGACCCCATTGATCACAGGACATTCCAACCCGTGACAATGACCCGACGGCCATTGCTGGCAAGTGTATTTTGGCCGCCCTATACGCCTATTGACGATTCGGTCGTTAGAACGATCCAGCTACAAATGGCTTATGCGTTTTTCCGGCTCACTGGGGAATTGCCTTTGTGATAGATGGTTCTGGAATCCGCGCTGGCCAGTACTGTTATGGAACAGGGTTTGCACAACACCATGACAACCGGCTTGGTGGAAACAAGGAGTTCACAATGTCCGCTCAACACTACGTCGTTAAGAAAATCGGTGAAAAATACGTGCCCGTGCCGCAGGAGGATATGAAGACGCTGGCGCTGTGGACCGGCGGCGGGGGGTTGCTGGCCGGGGCTGGGTTGCTCCGGCGCGGGCTGGGTGGGTCGATCCTCATGATCGTGGGCGCGGGGATGATTTACCGCGGAATTACCGGGCGAAATCCGCTCGAGTGTGTCTCGGATTATCTCGGAAATTCAGCAGGTGAATCCGACGAACATGGCCCGTCCTACCAGCATGATTTTAAGAATAAAGCCCAGCAGACGCCGGACGATAAAGTCGACGAGGCGGTGATGGAATCGTTCCCTGCCAGCGATCCGCCGGCCCGATCTGCAACGACGGCAGCTTAATCAATTACGCTTTGCTCATCATGTCGGACCTAAGCGCGACTATGCAGTTTTGTCGTGCCAAAGTGGACTTCGGAGAACCTCGCAGAGATCCTCCTTCTTTGCGACATGGACGCGCATGGCGGTCCATGGGTGGATCGGATGGCTATCGAAGCGCGCCCGGTGCTTATCGATAAAGCTCTGTGAATCGGCCGCCCAATGTTTGTCGAATGATCCGCGCGAGCCGTGGATCAGCACAAGGTCTGTACAGACGCCGAGCTTGAACCCGGCGCAGGATGCGCGGAGAGTGAAATCCAAATCATACAAATGGAATCCGCGAAAGGTCTGGTCATCGAACGGCGTTGCATCAAACACGCTGCGCTTTCCAGCGAGAAAAACGCCATCCATGATCCGGATGTTTCCTACGCAAGCGGCGGGCGCGCCCCATCTCAGCACCTCATATCCATGGTGATGTGGATCGACCTGCGCCACCTGCCCGAAAAGATGGGGCGGCCCCGCGTTCATCCACGCGGCGCCGCGCACGCTGGTGCTTCCAGCGACCCCCAGCAAGTCAAAGCGCTCGAGACGTCTTCGCAGTAAATCGCGGAAGTCTGGCGCGAGAATTTCGATGTCATCGTGGCAGGCAATGATGATCTCGCCACGAGCCTGCGCAAGCCCACGGTTGTATCCCTCGGCCATCGATTGGGCATCATGAATGCCGATGAATTCGTGCGGCTCATCCCCGAGCAGCGCGTCCAGATTAGCGCAAAGCGCATTGTAGCGCGCCGGCGTAATGCTGCACGTGATGATCGAAAGCATGAAGATTCATTATACCGATATCGGGGATTTGCCTATGCCAAATCTTTGCTAAATGTGATTTTTACGTCTCTCGGATCGGGTCGAGTCGGATCAGACGGCGATCGCCGGCAAATCAGGTCGAAAGGATGTTATCCCCGCGACCGCCGACCATGCTGTCGAGGCCTTCGCCACCGACGAGCCGGTCGTTTCCGTTGTCGCCGAGCAGGGTGTCGTTTCCATCTTCGCCGATGAGCCTGTCGTTTCCGTTTCCGCCGTCAAGGAAGTCGTTGCCGAGTCCGCCCCAGAGGGTGTCTTTTCCGTCTCCGCCGATCAGCGTGTCGTTTCCGAAAAGCCCACGGAGGATGTCGTCTCCATTGCCGCCGTCGATGCGGTCATCGCCGGAGTTCCCGAGGCAGGTGTCGTTTCCGTCGCCGCCGCTGATGTTGACATTGCCAACGCCGTTCCCGGTGACAATGCGATCGTTGCCGACCAGCCCGTAGATCTGGACCCTGGTCACATCGGCCTTCGGGAAAAACACCTGAACTCCGTTCAACTTCACGAAGACGTTGGGACCGCTGGCGCTCACCTCGATGATGTCGTCACCTTCGGTGCCGAGTATATCAAGCTGTCCGCTATCTGCGTCGACGAATGCGAATGCGCCGGACGGCGCTGGTGTAACAATCGAGCTATCGAGCGCAACGATATCCGAGTTGGCGCCCTTGGCGTGGGCTTTGATGCGGTAAAAATACTCGGTGCCAGGCTCGACGCTGCCGTCGATATACAGCAGCGAATTTTTCGGCGCCGAAACAACCGGCGTCCAAGTGGTGCCGTTGGTGCTCCGCTCGATCAGAAAGTTGATCTCGTTAACGCTGTTGTCGACCCAGGTGAGCTTCACCTGGTGGTCACTTAACGCGACAGCCTGAAAGTTGCTGGGAGCGAAGACCGGCGGGGTTACGGCGCTAAGACATACGCGCTGTTCGAGCGATTCGATTTTCTGGCTGACTGATTCCACCCTCGGCCGACGACTTGCGGTCATGACAGGACTCCCAAAAACCCGGTGTTTGTGCTCCGTGAAGAGCCCCAATGCAGGTGGCTCTAAGTTGCAAAGCGTAGGTTACCAAAGGACTTGCCGCAGACGCAAATTTGTCTGTTTCAGCAGACGGGCTGCGGCTATCCTAGTGTCCGAGCATGCACCTCTCGGGCCAGCAGACACATCAATTCTCGCAAACGCAGGCGCGCGGCGCGGCGATCCGCCGGCGTCCGGTGATGCTGCCGGCCATCGCGTTGATGCTCGGGATCTTCGAGCACGATTCGGTATCCATCGCACCCATCGCATGGACGATCGCGTTGATTGTCCTCGTACTCGTCGCATTGCTCCTATCGCGCAAGTCGCTGGTAAGTTCTCTGCTGCTCCTTGCGGCGTGCGGCATCGGCGGAATCGCGCGGGCGCAGATTGAAGCGTACTTTTATCCGGCTCATCATATCAGCGCCTTTGCCACAGACGACCCACGGCTCGTGCAGCTCCAGCTCCTGTTGGACTACCCGCCTCGTACGCTGACTTGGCCATACGGGCAATATCGCGCCACGCCGCCGAAGCAGGTGGTGACCGCGACCGTCCAGCGGATCAAAACTTGGAACGGCTGGGTTGATTGCACCGGACAGGTGCTGGTTCAGATTCAACAGCCGAATCCACGTCTGGCACAGGGACAGCTCGTGCAGGTGCTGGGAACCCTGGAGCGTCCCGGACCGGCGATGAACCCGGGGCAGTTTGACTGGGCCGGATATTACCGCGAACAGCGGATTCTTGCGTCAGTCCGCGTCGCGCAGGCCGGGAACATTCGGATCATTTCCTCACCCAGTAGTGACGGCCTGCTCGGTGCCCCGATTTCGTGGCTTCGCGAACAATCTCGGCGATTGCTGGCGCGCGGGTTTACATCCGATCACATGCTCGATCATGCTCTGCTGCGGGCGCTGGTGCTCGGCGACAGTGATCCGGAACTGCGCGATGTGCAGGAACAGTTCCGTCGAACGGGAACGAGCCATCATCTGGCGATCAGCGGGATGCACGTGGCGGTGCTCGGCGGAGTTGTCTTCGGAATATGCCGGCTATTCCGCATGACGCCGCGGAAAGCGAGCTGGCTGGCGCTGATTCTGGTCATGGTCTATGGCGCCGTCGCGCTGCCGTCGCCGCCGGTTGTGCGGTCGATCCTGCTCTGCGTTGCGTTTGCCTTGGGCATCCTGACGCGGAATTCGCTGGACCATCTTCAGTTGCTGGCGCTGACGATCATCGCGATGCTCGTCTACCATCCGCTGGACCTTTACAACGCCGGCTTTCAACTCAGTTTCGGCACCGTGCTTGGGATGATCATCTTCACGCCGTTCGTGCTCGGCCTGATTCAAAAACGCGACTTGGACGAGCAGATCGCGATGGCAATGCAGCGGCCGACGAAGTTTTCCATCCTGCGGATGAAAGCGAGGCACTTATTCGACACCACAATCGCGGCGGGGCTCGTCGCGTGGCTGGTGTCGATGCCGCTGATCGCATTGCATTTCGAGCAATTGAATCCGTGGGCGATCCTCGCCAGCATCCTGCTCGCGCCGCTCGTGTTGGCATCGCTGATCGGCGGCTTCGCAAAGATCGCGCTGACGCTGCTCTGGCCCAGCGGCGCCGGCACCTGGGCGAGTGTCGCTGTCATTCCGGTGTCGGGGATGCGCTGGATGGTCGATTGGCTGGCGAAATTCCCCGCCGCCGATGTTCCGTTCCCTTCGCCGCCCATCTGGTTGATTCTTACCTATTACGCACTGCTCCTTTCGCTGCTGATTCCCTGGCGGCGCGCGTGGATGAGCTGGACTCTGCGTCCGCTGGCGCTGGTCGGCTGCGCGGCATTGGCGATTACCCCGTTCTATCGCGGCTTCGCGTCGTTTCAGGCGCACGCGAGCGATCTGAAGATCACGCTCCTGTCAATCGGCGCGGGGCAGGTGGCCGTGGTCGAACCGCCGGGCGCTCCCGCAGTGATCATCGACGCCGGCTCCAGCGCCATGATGGACATGGTCAACAAAGCGATCGGCCCGTTCCTGCGCCACGAAGGCCGCCGCGAGGTCAACTCGATCTTCATCTCGCATCCGAACTATGACCATTTCAGCGCCGTGGCCGAGCTGACCAGCGCCTACGACGTCAGCCAGATCTATGTCTCTCCTCATTTCCGACGACAAAGCGTGGACAACGCGCCGGCCGAGGGGATGCTCCATGCGCTCGATCAGCTCGATCGTCCTCCGCGCGAGATCAGCACTGGACGAACGATAGACCTTGGCGCCGGCGCGACACTCGAAATCATCTGGCCCACCCCCGATGCATCCTTCGACGCCAACAACAACTGCCTGGTCCTGCGTCTGAACTTCGCCGGCAGATCAATCCTCTTCCCCGGCGACATCCAAGGCCCCGCCGAGCGCGTCCTGATGCAATCGCCGGCCGCGATCCGCAGCGATGTCCTGGTCGCTCCGCACCACGGCTCGGCCGAGGTCACAACCGGTGCATTCATCGAAGCGGTGGCACCCGGCTTTATTGTCTGCTCCAACGACCGCACGCTTTCAATGAAACAGCGCGAATTCGACCAGTTGACGCAGGGCCGAACGGTCTATCGAACTCACACGAGCGGGGCGATTACGATCCGCATTTCGCCAGATGGGCAGATTTCGGTAGAGCGGTATCTTCAAGACCACCACACCAATTGACTGCGCAGGTGACCTGCGGCAACTTCCCATTGCAGGTGTAAGGTCGTATTCTTTGACGATTCAACAAATTCATTATGAATTGCCTTCGCCATTGCCTGCCAACGTCGTGTCTCGTTATCGCAGTCGTCGTTATTAGTCTTGTGCCGGTTATATCCGGCTGCGGCATCACGCGCCCGCCACAGAGCGCTGAAACGCTGCTGAAGAACCGCGATGAATATGTGAAAACGTATCTGGAGGATACGAACGATCGCTACACCGCTGTGCTTCAACGGAATAAGGCGCAGTTGGACGAGTACAAGGCTGGGCAGCGACCGTCGCCGCCGGTCATTGATTACCTCATCATCTCTGGCGGCGGAGATTACGGAGCGTTCGGCGCCGGATTCCTCAAGGGGTGGAGTCGAGTGCCGAAGGACAATCCGCTGGCGCGGCCGCCGCGGTTTGACGTGGTGACCGGTGTCAGCACCGGCGCGCTGATTGCGCCGTTTGCCTGGGTGGGAGATGCGGCTGCGGACGATAAAGTCGTCAACCTCTACCGCAATCCGCGGCCGGACTGGGTGAAGGAACGCTGGCCGCTCTATTTTCTGCCCTATCACGTTTCGTTCGCGGAGGTGCCCGGCTTGGAGCGCACGGTGCGGCAGGCGTATGACCGCGATCTGATCGCCAAACTCGCCGATCCGGAGGAGTCAAACCGGCTTTTGTTCGTCAATACGACGAACCTGGATGACGCGAGTCCTCATGTGTTTTATTTGATCCCCGAGGCTCGCTACGCCGAGCGGACCGGCGATCTCTCGCGCTTCCACAAGATCCTTCTCGCATCCGCTGGAATTCCCGGCGCGTTTCCCTATCGCGAGATCGACGGGGGGATGTACGTCGACGGCGCCGTCAGCGCCAACATGATCTTCGGCGGCCGCTTGCCGGAAGATCAGCGGCTGGTTGGTTTGTGGAGGAAGCTTTACCCGGATACGCCGATGCCGAAACTGCGCTACTGGGTGATTTTCAATAATCAGCTTCATCCGACGCCGATGACCGTGCCGCCAAAGTGGTTCGATATCATCATCCGCTCGGTGGATGTCTCGACGCGCTCGGCGTCGCTCAATTCGATGCGACAACTGTTCCAACTCGCGGAAATCGCGAAATTAAGACACGACGCCGACGTGGAAGTCCGCGTCGCAGCTGTCCCAGATAGCTGGGTGCCTCCCAAACCGGGGCAATTCGTCAAGGAAACAATGAACGCGCTGGCAGACCTGGGCGAAAAAATGGGCGCTGATCCGACGGTGTGGATGACCGAGCCGCCGACACAGTGAGGCCACCACGAGAGACAATCACTGCTTCTCCAACTTCTCCTGATACGCCCGGTTGGTGATCACCCGCGCCGGCAGGAGGATCGGTTCGAACTTCTTCTGCTCGCCATTCAATTGCGGCAGGAGCTGCGTTACACACGCCTCGGCCAGCATCGGAATATCCTGCACGGCGCAGACGATGGGGATTTGCAGGAGGTTCATCAGCGGAATCTCCTCGAACACCCCGATGATCGGTGGGTTTTCGATCGATTCGATCGCATCGAGATACCCCATGGCAAGGAAGTTATTCGTGCAGACCACAGCATCGGGATCGACGCCGAGCGATGAAACAAACGCGTGGCGGCCGGTTTCGTGCTGGGTTGGGCCTTCGTATCGGCCGATGACCTCGAATCGCTCCGCGACAATCTCGGCGCGCCGGCGCTGCGTGTAGATCGATTCAGGCCCGCAAACCAGCACTACCCGCTTGACCTTCAGCCTCTCCAGCGTGTCGCACAGCGCGTTGGTCGCCTGCTCTTCGTCGCTGGCAACCGATGCGCCAATCCCGGGGATCGGCCGGTCCAGCACCACCAGCGGCAGATTCTGCGGCAATACTTCCGCCAGGTTCCGTTTGGCGCGGACCATCGGCACGAGAATCAAACCGTCAATCCCCTTGCTCGGTAGTAGATTGAGATACTCGTCTTCGAGGTCGTGATCTTCGCCGCTGTTGCAGACGATCAGGCTATACCCATGGCGGTGAAGCTTCTGCTCGACGAGGCTGGCGATCTGCCCGAAAAACGGATTGGCAATGTCGGAAAGAAGCAGCGCGACCGTGTGCGTCTTGCGGGTTCGCAACCCCCGCGCCAGCAGGTTCGGACGATACCCCATCTGCTTGGCGACCCGCAACACGCGGCTGCGGGTGTCGGCGCTGATCCGGTTGGCGAACGATCCCCCGGCCAGCACGCGGCTCACTGTGCTTACACTCGTGTTGGTCTCCCGCGCGATGTCAATGAGCGTTGCTGCCAAAAATTGCTCCTGCTGAATCAATCTTAGCAGGAATGGTGGGGGGAACAAAGCAGGTCGATCGGGTATCGAACCTCTCAGCGTTACCGCATCGACACGTATTGAAACCGTGCCGCAATTTCCGCGCGCTGTTATCGGACGCCTACCGGGATTACCCCGCCTTCCTCGGTTGACAGACGGTTTGTCATATGCAAACATTCGGGCCATGCTCCTGACGAAACACGAGAACGAAACGTTCGTAAACCAGACCGTCTATATCAGCGGTCAGGCATTCATCAACTGCACATTCACGGCCTGCACGCTGGTGCTGCGCGAGACGATTTACCACCTCGAGCGTTGCGCGTTTGAGCGCTGCAACTGGCATGTGGACTGGGTGCTGATGTGGGGCAGCCCCGAATCGATCCGCGAGATCAAGGCGCTGGTGAGCATGATCGAATCGGCGCAGGCCCAGACGGTTCCGCCGGAAGGCGCGACCCCGGCCCCGGCGCCGATCCCGGCGATCACCGGCAATGTCGCGCCATAGTCGCTCTTAATGAAGTTTCGAATCCGACTGGTCGCACTCTCAGTCGCATCGGGGATGGCGGCGCTGCTTTTGCACGCGCCGGTCACCCTGGCGGCACTGACTGCCGATCAGATCGCTCTAATCACGAATAAGAATACGCCACAAAGCGCGGAACTGGCGCGGTTCTACGCGCAAAGCCGCGGAATTCCGGCCGATCGGATCATCGAGCTGGATGTTCCGTCCTCGGAAGAAATCCCCTTCGACCGCTATGAACGGCAGGTCGTCCCCGTTATCCGCAAGGCGCTGCGCGACCGGCGGCTCGATCAGAAGGTCCGCTGTCTGGTGACCTTCTTCGGGGTGCCCACGCGCATCGCCGACCGCATTTACACGCTGCCGGATAATTTTGAACGCGAAGGACTGATCGAGACATCGAAGCGTATCCAGCAGAAGCTGGCGACGATGGTCGCCGATGTCGAGAAGCAGGCCGCCGAGTTCGATAAGGATTTCAAACCCGCGTCGAACGGAACGACGCTTGAGGCGCTGGCGCAGCGCGCCGAGCGGGCCGGCCAAAGTCTCTCGGTGTCGCAGGCGACCACCATCGATGCGCAAGCGCGTGCGAAGATCATCGCGGCGGTCAATGCGGTCCGCACGCAATTCGCGGCGCCGGTGGAGCTCGGCGGTGCCATGACTTCCAGCGCCACAGCACCTGCGGCAAACGCACCCTCACCGGCAACGCTTCCCAGCGAGACCCCGGAGCAGTTGATGGAGCGGATCTACGACCGGACTGCGCGGCAGCAGCTTCGCGAGCTGGCCAGGCAGTCCGCCGGGATCTTTGGATATGCACGGATCGTCCAGACGCATATCGAATATCTCACCACGCAGGAATCCGGCGCGGCCGTCGACAGCGAGCTGTCGCTGCTATGGTGGCCAACCTACCCGCGCGCGAAGTTCCAGCGGAACCTGCTGAACTATCGCTTCCGCGAAGTATCGGCGCCGCAGTCGCTGATGGTGATGCGGATCGATGCGCCCACCGTACAGGTCGCGCGGAATCTCATCGCGAATTCCATCGCGACCGAGAAGGATGGACTCCGCGGCAAATTCGTCATCGACGCCCGCGGCATCGCCGCCAGGGACGCCGCCGGCAAGGACGACAACTACGGCGTCTTCGACGAAGGCTTGCGCAGGCTCGCGACGTTCGTGCGAGAGAAGACGAAGATGCAGGTCGTGCTCGATGACAAGCCGGATGTGTTAGCGCCTGGATCAGTTGATGACGTCGCGCTCTACTGCGGCTGGTACAGCCTGCGGCATTACATCCCTGGAATGAAATTCAATCGCGGCGCGGTCGGATATCACGTCGCCAGCTTCGAGATGGTCAACCTCCACAACATCGACGAACGCGGCTGGGTGCAGGGATTGCTCAAAGACGGCGTGAGCGCCACGCTGGGACCGGTCGCCGAGCCATACCTCGCGTCGTTCCCCGCGCCTGAAGAATTCTTTCCGCTCCTGATGACCGGCAAGCTGACAATGGCCGAGGTTTATTGGGCAACCTGCCCGCTGTCGAGCTGGATGCAAAGCTTCATCGGCGACCCGCTCTACACGCCATTCGCGAAGAACCCGCCGCTGAAGGTGGAGGATTTGCCGGAACCGCTGCGAAGCGCCGTCCAATGAATGCTGTAAATTCAAACCCCCGAATCGCATCGACGCCTGACGAACGGACAGAAACGGGTCACGCCGCATTCTGTCGGTCGTATTGGGGCGTGCCTTCGTTATATCCCCCGACGACGACATCAGGTTCTCTGCGCATCACGGAACTCGCAGGGGTGATCGAAACAGCAATCGCCACTAACCACCCCCACCACAATTCCTATTGCGGCCCGACCGGTGCGTTTGGGGGATGCTACGACTGGCACTCGGCTGTCCATGGCCATTGGGCATTAATCTCGATTGCACGGGTGATGGGCAACACCGATTTGCAGCAGCGAATTGTTTCGCGCCTGGACGATGCGACATTGCGGGCCGAAGCGGACTTCCTTCAGACCGATCCAACATTCGAAGTGCCCTATGGGCGTGCGTGGTTCCTGCTTTTGCTCAGGGAACTGAAGCACATTCAACCGGGATCACGCGTGCGGGGGGAGGCGGAAGATGAAGCTCAGCGGTTCCTGCTCGACTGGCTGGAACAATCACCGTATCCGGAATCATCTTCAGGATTCAGTGCCGCGCATTCATCCTGGTTGTTTACGTACATGCTCTTCCTGATGTCGCGACCCAGTGCACGTGCCGTCATTGATCGCCTCGCGGCGCTTCGGGAAAGTAAAATCGAACCAAACCGGCGGCAGCTTTGGGAGGTCCAACATTCGTCTTGGGACTTCATGTATCTCCCGGCGGTGCAGGCGGTGGTCGATCGGCTCGACCCGGGGGATCGCGTGCCAATTGAGCCCTATCCGCTTGAGCAATCGGCATCGCTGTGCACTTCGCCTGTCGATCGCTCCACCGCTCACAGCGCGGGCGCCGCGGCCGTGCATCTCTGGCCGCTTGCCATGGAAAGCCATCGCGGCAATCTTGCAGCGCGTAGCGCTTTTCATGCTCGCTTTGATCAGATTTTCGCGCGGACAGACCTTTGGGCGGGTCCTTTCGAGCATGTTTCGCATTGGGTGCCACAGTTTCTCTGGATGGCAATCTGGCTGGAAATCGAACAGCCTTGAGATACACGAAGCTGCTACGAAAACCCCGCGAGTAGGGAAACCGCAAAACCCTGTGCGAAGCGATACGATGGACCTTGTGCATGGTTTGCATGTCTATCACAGCGGACATGCGGACGGGGTAGGAGCAGACGGCGCGAACCGGACCGCCGCGCGGGAACTCAATCGCGATACTTTGAGTGGCACTGCACACACGCCTGCGAAACGATCTTCAGCTTTTCTGAGACTTGTTGCGGGGAAGCATTTCCGCGTAGCAGAGCCTGCTCTACTTCGCTCGCGTTTGACGCTTGAGCGCTGATCCACGCCGCGAATTCATCCGTGCGGGCCGGCTCCTTGGGTTGCGGAGCGTTGCGAAAGAAATCGGCGAGTCGCGCCGCTTCGGCGGCGGGGACAAGGTCTGGATGATCTTTTGGCGTGGTCCAGTTGGCCTTCTCGATCAGCTTCAGGTTGTCCATCGTCTCATCGACGTGAGTCATGACCTGCGCCAAGTCGCCGATCTGGGATTTCTCCGGAAACTTATTGCTGACTGTTTCGAGCGTTTCTGGAGATGCGACCGATGCTGCGCGCACGCAGGCGAACAGTCCCGTGTAGTTCGGCGCAGTGCCCGAGACTTTCATCAGCGCCAGCGCCTCATCGACACTGAATTTCCCTAATGTCACCCCCGCAGCTGCGGCGGCCGCGGCGCTGCGATGTTGACCGTGATGGCAATGGATATAGATCGGCCCGGGCAGATCGCGGACAGCGCGAGCGAGTTCCAGCGATCGCTGCTTCGTAATGCCGTCGTATCCGACCGGCAAATGGACGTAGCGAAGCCCGAATTGCTTCGCGAGTTCCACATCCGGCGTGGCGCCATCCACAGAGATGATCGTCCTGATCCCCATCGCGGCGAGAGTCGCAAAGCCTTCGGCGCCTTGCGGGACGGAGCCGCTGTACAAGCCCTCGGCGTAGGTAACGACGTTATGCAGGCCGGCATATTCAGAGGGTTGGGTGGCGGCGGGGGAGGGGAGAGCGATGACGGCGAGCTTCTGGCCGCTGCTCCGGTTGCTCGCCAACGCGATCGCAAGAAGCGACAGAGCCAAGGCAGCAATCGTGCACGGACCAACCTTCATGCTCAGTCTCCGCAGCTCATAGCCCGATATCAGGCAATTAGACTCTATGGACAAAAGGCGTCTGAGGCAATCTATCTGCGATTGGAGCAAATATTGCACTGGAATGAGCTTCCGATCGGGGAACACTCGCATTCAAGTGCTGCCGGGTGATGGCCGATAAGTAGCTTGGAAGAGGGCTACCCCCATGGCTTGTCAGATCATTTGTCCGAACCTTCGCTGCCGCAAGATCCTGGCTGTTCCGGAAGAGGTGCGCGGGAAGCTGGTGAAGTGTCAGCACTGCCAGACGATGTTCCGCGTGCCGGACGGGAAGAAGACGCCGGTGGCGGCTGGCGCGGGTGCGGCGTCCGCGGGCGTTAAAGCCGAGCATAAGTAGCCGATCCGCGCTCCATGGTATTCAACGCAGGGTGTGCTTCAGCACACCAATCCGCATTCGTGGTGTGCTGAAGTACACCTACATTTCATACTCACAACTGTCTCGCATACGTCTGTAGTGCCGGCTCAAACCCCATCGGCGTCCAGCCGAAGTGGTCGATGAACTTCGTGATGTCGGCCGTGTTGTCTTCCTGGCTCATGATGACCTGATCGAGGTTGAAGCCGGCCAGACGACCAAAGCCGATTCCTGCAAGGAGCTTTGCTTTCCACACGGGCATCGCCAGGATCATTCGCGGCTTACCAGTGACTGCCTTGCTGACGATCTGATGCATCTGCGGCCAAGTCACGCGCTCTGTCCCCGCGAGCGGATAGACCTCGCAGATGCTCTTGGGATTTTCCAACGCGTCGACGAACGCTTTCGCGACATCCTTGACGAAGATCGGTTGAAGCATCCCGGCGCCGCCGCGACCGAATGGGCCGGCTCCGAAGTATGGCATGAACAGGAACGGCGGCGCCGAGTGCCGCGCCCAGCGGACTTCCATCTGCATGAACTCGCCTTTTGGCCCGTGAATCAGCGAGGGACGGAAGATTGTCCAGTCCAGCCCGGAGGCGCGGACATATTCCTCGGCGGCGTACTTGGTTTTGTGATAAGTGCTCACCGCATCAGGACGCGTCCCCAGCGCGGACATGTGGATGTAACGCTTGATCCCGGCCGCTTTGGCGGCATCGACGACGTTGCGCGTGCCTTGAGAATGAATCCGCTCGAAGGTAATCCCCTTCGATGGTTTTTCCATGATGATGCCGACCAGATGGATGACCGCATCGCAGCCGCGCATTGCACTGATCAGACTCTGCCGATCAAACAGCGAACCTTTAATCGACTCGACCAGGCTTCTTCCGGCGTTGATCGGGCGCTGATTGACCAGTGCGTTGACGGAGTAGTTTCGGGAAGTCAGTTCCTCGACCACCGCGGTGCCGACAAACCCACTGGCCCCTGTGACCATGACCCGAGAGGGCATCAAGCTGCGCTCCTTTACGAATTCGCCCCCGCTGACGCAGGATTATATCGAAAGCTGCTGTGTGGCGCGTGTTTCAGAGATTTCAACGTCATTGACGTGACTGATGCGGTTCTTCGTTCAGGTCGATTTCGCCGGTGCCGGTTGGGGGTCTGGTTCGACAAGCCGCGTGAATTCGAGCGCCGCAGCGTAGACGCCTTCGGCGAGCCCGGTTGAGCGGACAACCAGCGCGTGGACGGACAAGAGCTTCTCTTTGCATGGCAGTGCGATAATCACCTGGGTACCGACTGGCATGGCGACCGACTGAAACACGCTCATCCCGCTCAGCGAGATATCGGACGTGAGCACATTGAGGGTGCTTGCTACGGTATGGTCTTTCAGGACGTGCAGCGCCACCTTCGCCGAGACTTCGATTCGAGCGGGGTCGCGGCCATCGGAAACGCGCATTTCCTTCTTCTGGTCCCCCAGACCGTGGACGACGTCGACAAACTCTTTCAAAGGGAGCTTCATACAAATACACCCCGGCGGAGGTCCAAAGGGCTCTGCTTCTATCGTGTGTTTGCTAAGGAAAATGAAGAAAATGCGCACCCCGCGAACGAGGGATGCTCGGCTCATCCCAGGATCGATTTCGCGAGTCGGGCCCGCTCGGCGGCATCGCCGCTGAACAACTGGTGGACGACGTTGTTGGGCAAGATCCGTTCAAACTCGAACCCCACAGTAAACAATCCGTCGGCCACCGAGCGCGAATGCATCGCCTTCGCCGCCACATAGAGCGGCACGGTTGATCGGGGGAGGGTCATAATGACCTCGCGCTTGGGCTTGACCACTACGGACTGGAGGACGCCGATGCCTGTCAGTGAGATATCTCGCGTGACAACACTGAACGCACGTCCGAGAACTCCGTTTTCGATGAAGCTGAGGTCGATTCGCGCGACGATGGGCATCCGTGCGGCTTGTCGCACTTCCTCGGCTTTTTGTTGCACGTCGCCAGTGGCCTTGAGACCGGCCACGACGTCGGCAAATTCTCGCAGTGGGAGCTTCATTGAATCCCCTGTCGGCCCAAGAGCGCACCAGAGGCGAATCGGTGACCGCTTCTACCCAGTCTTATCGGTTGTTGACGGCGGGCTTCATAAACCCCTAAAATGAGTGTTTCGCCGCGGAGTGGCCTGGCATTGCACCCAACGCGCTCAAAAGTACTCATCCTGACCGGACAGGCAACTGTCAACTCTGAAGTTGTCGCCAAGATTCACCAGCAATGTGATGTCGTCGAGATCACCACGATCGACCAGGCGATCGAAGCGCTTCGTAACGATCACTTTGACGCAGTCTTCTCCGACTCGGCCGACTTCCTTCCCCTCGAACGTGCACTCGTCTCCCAGCAAGCCAACCTGATCCTCAACACGATTGGCGAAGGCGTCTGCATTGTAGACGGCGAGGGTCGCTGTAACTGGATGAACAAGAAGATGCAGGCCTGGCCGGCGCGGGTACACGAGAAAATCCGCCGCACGTGTCAGGAAGCATTCGATCTGTTCAGCAAGCAAGTCTCTCCAGTCACCTCCGAGTCCTCGACCTACTTTAGCCGCTCCAAACGATACGCCCTTAACATCGAAGATCAGCAGTTTTTGGAGATGATCGCATCTCCAGTCATCTCACCATCCGGAAGTGTTGTGCAGGTGGTTGCAGTCGTGTGGGATGCGACCGGTAGCCGCCGGATGCAGCAGAAGATCGATGCGATCGACAAGGCCGGGCGCGAGCTGGTCCGTCTTGAAGGCGACGCGATGGCCAAGCTCAACGTCGCCGAGCGCTTGAAAGTGCTTCAGGACAAGATCATCAGCTTCACTAAAGAGCTGATGCACTTCGATCACTTCGCGATCCGTCTGCTCGATCGTAAGACGAACAAGCTGGAGATGGTGATCAGCGTCGGATTGCCTCCTGACGCGGTCAACATCGAGCTGTTTGCCGAGCCGGAAGGGAACGGCATCAGCGGATACGTCGCCGCGACAGGTCGCAGCTACATTTGCCCGGATGTCGAGCGCGATCCGCGCTATGTCATGGGCGTCGAGATGGCGAAAAGCTCTCTGACGGTCCCGCTGCGATTGCACGACAAGGTGATCGGAATCTTCAACATAGAGTCGCGGCAACGCGCGGCGTTCAACGAAGACGACCGGCAGTTCGCCGAGATCTTCGGACGATACGTCGCAATCGCGCTGAACATCCTCGATCTGATGGTCGTCGAGCGTGTCGGTACTGCTCACAAGATTGCCGACGACGTCAACGCCGAAGTCGCGGGCCCTCTGAATGACATCGCGCTCGATGCGACATCCCTCATGGACGACTACATCGGCCACGACGATCTGCGGCACAAGCTTCAGGCGATCGTGGACAACGTCACCAGCATCCGCAAATCGCTCCAGCAGGCGGCGGCAGGTCCGCAAAACATCCTCGGGGCCGGCGATGTGAAGGAAACTCACGACCCAGTGATGACCGGCGCCAACGTGCTCGTGGCCGACGACGAACCCAACATCCGCAACACGATCCGCGACATCCTCCATAAATATCACGCCAACGTCACCGTCTCCAATTCCGGCGCTGAAGCGATCGAGCAGATGCAACATAACGATTATGACCTGGTCATCAGCGACATCAAAATGCCGGACAAGACCGGGTATGACGTGTTTGCAGCAGCGCGGAAAAAATCGCAGGTCCTGCCAGTGATCCTCATGACGGGTTTCGGATACGACCCCAACCATTGCATCGTCCGCGCCAGCCAGGAGGGGCTCCAGGCGGTTCTGTTTAAGCCGTTCAAGGTGGACCAGCTCCTCGCCGAAGTGCGCAAGGCGCTTCAGGTGGCGCCGGTGAAGAAGTAACTGCGGTTCAGGTCTCGTGATCTCACAATACGATAATTCGTGTCCCTTTGGGGGCGACATGGCCATGTAATACCTCGCAGGGTAAGAATCGAGGAACGCGCCAGATGTTGGCAGATTGCGAAAGGGATGAATTATGATAACCTCAGAATCACCGCGTATTTCACATCTCGTTGTACAGTCTGCAATCTACCTCCTCGTTGTATCGTCAACGATCGCCGTTCACGCCCAACAGATATATTGGAGCCAAATCGACGGTCCAACGCTCGTCGGTCGAGCAAACCTTGATGGCACAGGCAGTATCACACTTCCCACTCCGGCGCGTCCCTTCGGCATTGAAGTACTCCAGTCAAGTTCGCAAGTACTCTGGCTCAATCGTGACACGCTAACGATTGAGGCGTCCACGCTCGACCTTCTAGGCGAATCGACTTGGCTTAGCGGGCTTCCAGAAGGAAGTGGGCTGAATCTCGCGGTTGACCCGACTTCGGACATGCTTTTTTGGAGCTATTATATCGACGACCATTCCGCAAGGATCGGACGAGCACGTCTTAGTTCGCGGGCAATCTTAGATCCCATCATCTCGCCGGGGAAGTTCTCAGAAGATATCGCTCTATCCCCGACGAGCCAACGTGTTTACTGGTCGACTCAGGACGGAGGCATTTACAGCTCGAACTACGATGGCACGAATCAATCGCTCGTGAAGTCGTTAGGGACTTCGTTGGGGTCGGGCGCCACGGGAATCCAAATTGACACCGTAACGGGCCAGATCTACTTTTCCGTATCGAACGCCCACAAGATATATCGGATGAATGCCGATGGCACCGATCTGCAAACATTGGCAACTCTGCCGGTTGCAGAGTACCCCTTTGGCATGTCTCTGTATCAGGGCCGCATGTATTGGGCGGACCACACCGGTGGACGATTGCGATCTGCGCAGATGGATGGTGGCGATATCACAACAATTCTGAGCGGCTTATCAGAACCACGACAGGTTTTTGTGGTACCAGAACCAGTAGGCGGCATTTTGCTCTCTACATACATCCTGCTCGCCATTCAAGCCCGGCGGCGGAACCCGAATCCAAGTGAACACCGCGCGGCTCCTACCAGTGATCCTGATGACGGGTTTCGGCTACGACCTCAACCACTGCATCGTTCGCGCCAGCCAGGAGGGGCTCCAGGCGGTGCTGTTTAAGGCGTTCAAGGTGGATCAACTGCTCGCCGAAGTTCGCAAGGCGCTTCAAGTTGCCCCGGTAAGGAAGTAGATAAGGTTCATTTGTTCTGCCGCTCAGGGTGTAATCCTTATTTGTAGCCCACGTCATCCTGAGTGTACTCGCGAAGGAACTCCTGCGCACCCGAGGAGATGGAGATCCTTCGCGAGTACGCTCAGGATGACCGACGACGGATCGGATACCCGCCATAATGATGCGTTAGACCCGCCCGCTCCATCGGAGCTCACACAAAGTTGACAAACTCCTCCCGTCCACGCGCCGGTGACAGAATCCGATCATTTCAGCAAGCTTTTTGATTGCCCGCAATGCAGCGTCCTCTATAACTCATCCTTGTGGTCGTAAGCTGAGTTAAATGGGTTGTGGGCTGCACAGATGTATCGCGGGCTGAAAGCAAATTCGTCGCGCGCATTCCTTGAGCCGCTGGAGAGCCGGACGCTTTTCAGCAGTCTCAATGTGCTTTCCTATGGTGCCGTGGCCAACGATGGGAAGGATGACTCGGGCGCCATTCGCGCCGCGATCAGTGACTCCCACGATGGCGACACCATTTTCTTCCCGGCCGGAAATTTCGAACTCGCTTCCACCGTTCATCTCCGCGGCGATCGCACCTACCTTGGCCGCGGCGGGAAGACCGTGCTTCACGGGATGACCACCAAGAAGCACATCTTCTACATCCAGCAGGACAACATCACCGTCGAACACCTCACCTTCGACGGCAAGCCGATCCTGATTGACCGTCCCGGCGGGGGAATGATCGAGGACCTGCTGGTCGACAACAACACCTTTCACGTCCACGCGAAGGGCGCCAACTTCAACGGCATCACTTTCACAACGGGCTTGCGGAACAGCAGCATCACGAACAACCGCTTCGACCCAATCGCCGGCGACAACGGGATCTACGGCTACTACTGGGATCATCTTACCATCGCGAACAATCTGTTCCTCAACGGAAACGAAGGCATCCACGTCGTCGATTTCAACGGCGACAGCAAATACCTGCTGATCGAGCAGAACTATTTCTCCGGATTGCATCGGATGGGGATCGAATACCAGGGCGGCGGAACTCACACAGTAGTTCAGGACAACTTCTACGAGAACCCGTTGCTCTCCAAGAACCAGTCGGCCAATGGTGCGACCTTCGCGTATTCGATCATTGCGGATCGCTCCGTCGGGACGATCATTCGACGCAACACGTCCATCGCCCCCCAGCGCCCGGATGGAATCGGCGTGCGCATTATCTTTGAAGTGGGTGGTGACAACACGCTGGTTGAGCAGAACTACAGCGTCGCCGGCAATCACGTGCTGGCCGCCAATGATGGGGAGGGGACTACTTCAGTCCTCGCGAAGAACAATCTTTGGAAGGATTACCGCCAAGGTCCCAGCGGGCGCGGCCTGACCCTTCAAGATAATGGCCCGGATGTGCAGCTCGATTGGAACATTGACCGCGGACGGCCAGGCCCAAATAAGCGGCTCGGAATGCTCGGATATGTGTCGACAATCGCAAAATGATCGCGTTCGCCCCCGCGCGCGAAAATGGCCTGTCCATCACGGGTCCTTGCATTCCCTACCGTGAAGGGCAAGCCATTTCGATTGATCCCGCGTAGGCAAGAGCCTCTTAATTCGGGTCCGTCTTCGTCCGTCGACGATGTCGCCGGCGACGACTCAGGATCGATTTGCCCGGGTACTTGCGATGGGGGCGTTGCATGGTCATTTCCTCCATTTCGGCGTGATGCCGAGTTCTTCTTCGGACGTATGCGCTTCGTCGCGATCGCCGACATCCTTGTGGCCACGGAACTGCGGCGCGGGACGCTGCGTTTCGTGCGTCGCGGCATTGCGGCCATCGGTGGTGCTCGCGTATTTCATGCCGATCGTCACTTCCGGCTCACCCTTGAGCAGGCGATTGACCAGTTCGACGCCTTGCATGAGCGAGTGATCGGTGTTGCTCACCTCATATTTCCACATCCCGAAGCGCCCACGGCTATAGATTCCGTGCTTCTCAAGATAGGGAATGGCTTGACCGAGAATTGAATCGCGCTCGACGCTCGGAGTCGGATAGCTGTAACCGGCGTGGAAGACCCAGGTATCGACGATGTCCTTCTGGTCCTCCTCCTTGATCATTCCGGCGTTGATCAGGCCGCGGATCGTGTCGTCCACGATCGTCTTGCCATCAACGGGCTTGAATTCGCTGTAGCTCGTCTCGCACAGCAGTGAATAGTGCGTGTCCTTGTCCGGCGTCATGTAGGGGCTGTAGTTGCTCAGGTACGTGACGCGGTAGAACGGGCAGTTGCTCTCGGGGAAGTACATCCAGCTCTTGGTGCTCGGGCACGGCTGCTTGATGCCGATCCCGACCATGTAGCCGCCTGAATGACGAAGCGATGCGGTTGCTTTCTTGATCTCGCGCGGCATCTCGCCGTTGATCACATCGTTGCAGAGCTTGTCCAGTGGCATGGCGCTGATCAGCGTGTCGAACTTGACGATCTCGCCATCCTTGAAGCGGACTTCCTTCTTGGTCATGTTGATGAAGTCAACCGATTTGTTGAGCGTCACATGACCCTCCAGCGGCTTGGCGAAGCGCCGATAGAATTCACCGGTGCCGCCCATCAGTGGGAATTTAAACTGGTTGTTCGGGCCCCAGCCGAAGTCATCGGTCTGCATGACGACGTTCTTGATCGCGCGATTATGTCGACGACCGCGACGCGCTCGCCGATCCAGTCCTTGTTCATCAATTCAGCAGGATGGGCCCAGACCTTGAAGTTGTACGGCTTCATGAAGTGCTTGCAGATTCCATCGCCGAAGACGGCCTCCATGAATTCCTTGAAATTTGTTGCCGATTTGTAGTCGCGCTTGGTCTGCGCTTCGATCAAACCGGTCAGGCACTCGAGCGTGACTTCCTTTGGCAGATAGCGAATGTTGTTCTGGAACGGGTAGGGGACCCAGGTGTTGAACATGCGCACCCAGCATTCGCGCATGTTCTGTTGAAAATCGGATCCCATCAATTTGTCGAATACATCGTCGTAGTACTTGTAATGCGAGAACATCACGTGGCCGCCGATGTCCCAGGTAAATCCCGCGGAATCGGTGAAGCTCGACGCGAGGCCGCCGATATACGGGAGCCTGTCGTACATGTGAAAATTCTTGTACCCCAGTTCCTTCAGTCTGTAGGCAGCGCCAAGCCCTGTCGGGCCGGCGCCGATGATCACAATCTTGTTTTCAGTCATAACAACTCTCCGTTGGCATTTCTCATCATCCGTTCAGCAAACACGGTGCGACGCGGAAAACCTGAGCCGTTGACGGGCAGCATTCGGAAATAAATAGCTCCCGTCCCTATTTATTTTCCCTTCATGAGCCCTGTGTGTACTGGTACTGATATTCCAGTTCATGCTCGGGCATCGGCTCGATCTTCTTCGCACTGCGGCGAGTGGGCTGTGTGATCGCTTCTTTGATCAGCTCCTGCATGCGCTTGACCGTATTCTCCCAGCTGCTTTCGCGGGCTTTCTCTATGCCGCGCTGGACACGTTCGGGGTCGGGATTCTTCAAAAGGCGGTCGGCTTCCTTCACGAACTCCTCGGCGGTCTTTACGATCGAAACCGTGTCCTTGTATTGCCGCACGACATCTTTCACTGGCGTGCCGATGATAGGCCGTCCGGTTGCGAGGTATTCGAGCGCCTTGGTCGGGTTGATGTACTGAGTCGCCGCGTTCATCGCGAAGGGCATCATGCAGATGTCGAATGCTTTGCAGTAGTTCGGCAGCACCTGGTAATCGCGCCCGCCGAGCCAGAAGAGGTTTGGCGAATGCGGGAGAAGGTTCGGATCGACCTTCACGACGGGACCGACCATCGCGAAACTCCACTCAGGGCGCATCCGGGCCATCTCTCCGACCATCGCATAGTCGACGCGTTCATCAACCACGCCGAACCAACCGAGGATCGGACGGGCCATGAAGTCGATGTCCGGCGGGATCGTCGTGTCATCCTGCTGGGCCTTGTTGAAATGATCGAATTCGACGCCGCAGCCGAAGAAGTGGGCGTTTGCGTGTTGCTGCCGCTTCTTCAACCACAGTTCGTATCCGCCGGTGAAGACGATGTCGGCGTGATTGATCAGACGCGCTTCGTTGGCCACGAGCTGCCGCGGAGCGCCGCTGAATTGGGAAAGCTCATCCATGCAGTCGTAAACGATTCCGCGGTGCGGGACATGGCCGAGCGACCAGCTCGCATCCATCGGGCTGTAGTACCAGAGCACCGGCCGCTCGAACTGGCCGTCGGTGTTCATGGTCTGGATCGCTTCCATGGTCCACTCGCGCAGTTTTGATGGAAGCAGCGGATTGCGGTTCCACGATGCCGAACAGTGAGGCGTCACCACCGTGACATTGGGCATCACGCGGTGGTAATCGATGCGCGGCTCAGAGCCTTCGGGTTGATCGAAGAACGGCTCTTCTACGAACAGCACCTGATGCTTCTTCGCGAATCGAGACAGGAACTGCTGCGGGCGTTGCCAGACAAATCCCCAGCGCAGGTGGCTGAAGACGACGATGCCGTACTCGCCGAGAGACTTGTCGGAGCCATCGGCCGATGCGGGTTCCACTTTCGTGCTGCTGGAAGGTGTCGGAGCGACAAGCGATGCTTTTCGCTCTTTCATCGCTGTCCCATTTCCATTGCCGTTACCATTTCCGTTTCCGTTGGCGGTGGACGGAGTGGCCGTCGGCTGCATCCATTCGCCAATCGGCGGTAACTGTTCTTCAGTTGCTTCCGTGGATGGGAATGAAATCCGATCGAGCGGGCCGACGCGCTGCTCCTTCGATTCCACCGCCTCCTTGAACAGCTTCACAAGCTGAGTCGCACTGCGCTTCAGCGAGCCGTCCTGCTGGCGGCAGAGGTGGAACAGGCCGACCTCGTGAACCTTGCCGATGCGGTGGGTTAGCGCGCCATCCCAATCGATCTGATCGAGCAGCGGCCACCAGATGAAGCCGAGCATCGGCACGCCTTCTTCGCGAAGGCGGCGGATCTGCTCGATGTTCGTGTCCAACCAGATTTCCCGATTAACGGCTTGTCCCTCGATCGAAGTCTCAGTGAGCATCAGCGGAATGCCGTATCGCTGCCAGTATTCGTTCGCGACGCCGTAGAGACCGACGGGGTTGTCCGCGCGGCGCTGGCGCACGCTGCCATCGCGGATCAGGTCGAGCGTCCAGTCGCTGTGGGCGTAATAATCCAATCCGAGCACATCCGGCATCTGCGGATTGCTCTTGAACCATTCCAGGTCCAGCTCGCTCATGCCGTAGCTATTGAGCCAGTCATATAGCGGGTGATGATGATCGACGCGCCCGCTGAGCAAATCCATCACGAGGAAGCGGCGCATGTTGCGACGCTTCACTTCGGTCGCGAGTTCCTTGTGCCGGGAGCGATAGGCTTCGGCGGCATCGCATAGCAGCACATTTGCATCAGGTTGCTGTTCACGGATCACGCGAATGCTGCGATTGACCGCCTGCACGATACGGCTCAGCACCGGCATGTAGCCGCGCCATTTTCGCTGGTGGGGCGGCCAGAAACCGAAATCGCCGCTGAACAGGGCGCTAACCAGTGGCTCGTTGAATGGGCACCAGGTTTTTACGAGATTGCGATAGCGTTCCACCATCGCCGCCGAAAAAATCTCTAATGCTTCAGGGAATTGAGGATCGCCGACAGCTTGTTTCAGCCACAGCGGCGTTCCGAAATGCATGATGTCGACCAGCGGCTCGATGCCGAGGCGCTCCATCTCGGCCAGGCGCTCATCCGAGATTTCCCAATTGTATTCACCACGCTGCGATTCGATCTGGTGCCAGGGGAATGCATAACGCAGGTACCGAATGCCAAGCTCCTCCGCCGCCAGTTTGAGATCGTCACGCCAATTGCGATTGTGCTGAGTCCATTCGAACTGATCGACCTTCAGGTGGGGAAGGAACGAACATTCAAATCCAGATCCCCAGACGAACTGATCAAATGGAAGCTTAGCTTGCCGATCAAACTGAGTTCGGCGGCTGGTCGTGGCGCCTGTTTCTGGCGCGATTGTGTTCATATCATGCATGCGCGCACCCTCTTCCTTCTCGAGCCGCGCAGGGCTCGTTTACGACTTCACATCTAAGTTTTTTCGCTCACCTGTATTGAGGCCTGATTTCGATTCTTCTTCGCCGCGGGTCGGTGCGGCGGTTGAACGCCGTTCTGATCGACCCGTCCTGGAATGTCTCCAACCCAGCCCGTCTGTGTATGCGATTACCACAGGCCAAACTGTTTGAGCCTGCTGTCGGCGTATCGTTCCCAGCCGGTGTCCGCGTCTGCGGTCATCGCCGCAGGTAACACGTCCGCCGTTCCCGGACTGCACCGGGCACGGATTTCGCTTTCTTCGCTGATGCGATCGCGACGCAGGATCGCATCGGACACATCAAACCGTTCCATTTCCGCGCAGGGCTTGTATGTGCCTGTGTCCATAAGGTGCCTCAACGCTGTGATCCCAAGCAAACTCCATACCCAGCTTCACATCATCTTCTCATGAACGACTCATGCGCACGGAACGCGCAGAAAATCCACGTGAGAAGCACAATAATTTTTTTGCGGATGAGAGCTAAGGCGGGCAGTGCGCTGAAGATGTACAACCATCGCGGACAAGATGCCGCTATGCGACGAGACAGGCTGTCTCGGCAGTCGACTAGGTGAAAACGATCGCTCTGTTCCCGTTAATCCCTGACACTCGCCGTCGCGGCGGGTTGGGGAGGATTTGTGAGCGCGGCGGAAACTTTTTTGTTCGGATCTTGCAGCTCTTCCACGAGCTTTTCCGTCACGTCTACTTCGACGCGCCGATTCGCGGCCTGTCCTTCGGCGGTGTAGACACGCTGCTGTACAGGCTGGAACGTAGAGCAGGCCATGACGCGCAACGTTTCCGGTGCGACTCCGTGTGCGACGAGATAATTGTTCACAGCTTCTGCGCGCTCGAACGAGAGTCGAGTTTTCTGTTCATCGCTGGCGGTTTCGGGAAGGTCATCCAGGGATGCGTGACCACCGATGAGGACGATATTGCGATGGCCCCGAATCTGGAGCACCAGTTCATCCAATGCGTTGGTGATCTCGCGGTTGAGCCTGGCATCCCCGCGTGCGAACGTCAGCTTCCCGCCGGTCGTTGAGAGCCGGCCAGGGCGGATCGTTGTGACCTCATCATCGGTCCCTTTCGCGCCAGTCGATTCCTGTTTCGTCTTACCTTTTTCACCAGGCCCGTTTTGCTTCAACTTGCGTTGCAGCTTATCGAGCAGGAGCACATCGATTGGATCGGTGCTGTCCGGATCTGGGATATAACCAAACCCTTCGCGGATCGCGCCGACAGTTTCTTGGAGTTTGCTCTCCTCCGGAGACCCGGCCGCAGGCTTTCCCCCGGGCTTGAGCACCCAGAGGATCACGAACAGACCCATCATGCACATGATCAGGTCGGCCAGCGTGAAGATCCACTCGGGGCATTCCTCGCACAGGTCATGCGGATCGCATTTTTTGCATCCCTTGGCCATGGAAATTCATTTTCACCGCGGAGACGCAGAGACGCGGAGAGGCTACTCCAGTCCGTTTACTTTTCTGCGAATTCCATCTTTGAGAGCGCCTACGTTGAAGTTCAGGATCAATCCGACCGGCCAGCGACCTAGCTTCAAATAGGTGATTAACTGTGCTTCGTGGATCGGATGAAGTGCGTCGACAGCTTTGATTTCGAGCACGATTATGTCCGAGACCAGAATGTCGATCCGGTATCCACAATCGAGTTTGATACCTTTGTATTCAACGGGCAAATCGCGCTGCTTCTCGAAGACCACCCCTCGCAGTGAGAGTTCATGACACAAGCATTGCTCGTATGCTGACTCAAGCAATCCGGGCCCGAGGGCGCGGTGCACTTCGATTGCAGCAGCAATAATTATTTCTGTCAGAGCATTTATCTCAGCGACTGTCATCTTGGGTTCGCCATCTCTGCGTCTCCGCGTCTCTGCGGTAAAACGACTTTCCATCCCCTGCTACGCCGCCTTCGGCATTGCCGACTGTTGTTTGCTGGAGAGGAAGCTGAGCAATTGCATTTCGACGACGCGGGGGTTGTTGCCGGCCTGGATGCTGAGGACGCCTTGGAGAATGATTTCCTTCGTGAACGCCTCCTCCTTGCTCTTGAGCCCGAGTTTTTCCGCGATGGGACCGGCGACAATGTTCTGCACCAATGCGCCGTAAAGAGTCCCGGTCAATGCGCCGGAAAGTGCGTGACCGATGGCGCCGGCGTCGCCGTCGAGGTGGCTGAACATCGCGATCTGCGCACAGAGACACGCGACCAGGCCGCAACCGGGGCCGAACTTGGCAATCATGCCCCAGAAGTGCTTGCCGTGCTTGTGGCGTTCGAGCATGGCCTCGACCTCGATGCGCATGATACGTTCGATGATCTCCGGGTCGGTGCCGTCGATGGTGAGTTGTAAGCCGCGCCGAAGGAATGGATCAGGCGCTTCACGAGCGACCGATTCCAGCGCCAAGACACCATCCCGGCGCGCCGTTTCGGCGTAATTCACCATTTCCTTGATGATGTGCTCGATGTGGCTCTCCTTGGAGAAGAGCATCTTTTTGACGGCCCCGAACGCGGACATGACCGAGTGCAGCGGCATGGAACACATCGCCGCCCCAAGCGCGCACCCACCCACGACCGCCACTTCGGAGATGTTCATGTAGGCGCCGAAGTTGCCTTCGGAGGCATGCCAGATTCCGTACCCCAGGCAGCCCCACGCCAACGCGTAACCGATGATTGTTGCTAAATCCATGTCCCGCGGCTCGCCAAAAGCGCAATGACCACACCAGACGGACTTTCCGCCTGTCTGATATTTCGGCAATCGGGGGCGTGGAATGTGAGAGATTATCGGCCGTGCGATTCCCGAATCGCCATCCCCTACGGCGCCACTTCCTTATTTCGGAGAATGACGTAGCTCAGAACGATCATCGGGAGGCCGAAGGTCAGCAGCACCATAATTGGGTTCAGCATGGTCGCATGGCTGATCGAAACACCGCGCTCGATGTCTTCGATCGCGGAGAACTGTCCGATGTCGGGGAGCACGTCTCCCAACGTATTGAGCATCCGCGACATCGCTTCCACCGTCGAGCTGACGACTCGCGAGCTGCTGGCGGAGCCGCTGGCGCCGAAGAGGCTGGTGGCCACGCTATTGCCGATGCCCGGGCGCAGCGAGTCGGCGAGCTGGACCACCATCCAGTGCCCCAGCAGCAACAGCAGCGTCAGCATGATCGCGATCGGCCAGGAGAGGAATGTGCTACAGAAGATGGCGATGATGACCACCAGGATCGACAGCATCCAGAGAATCAGCAGGCTCTTGAAAAGGTTCCAGTCGAAGCTTTCCTCGGCGCTGACCATCGACAGCGACGCGGGCATCAGCGTGACGTAATGGCCGCTGCTGAGGTTGCGGATGTAAACATCGAAATCGCCGCCGTGGACGCATTCGCGGGGGACACTGAAATACGTTGTGCGATTGGACTCGGGATAGATCGTAACGGGTTTGAGCATCTGCCCGAGTTTGTTGTTGAAGAACAAAAGCTCAAGGCGTGTTGCATCGGCTTCAACTTCGTTATCCTCGCCGCCGCGCTCGATTGATGCCTTCATCTCGAACGCAACTTGAGGACCGTTGGGACTTTCGGAGGGAGTGGGATCCTGTCCGCGATAGGCGTACAACGCAACGGGGATGACATCCGGATCGCCGCCGCGAAGCTGCTGCCCGCGGTAACTTCCGCGTGAGCGGAAAGTCGGCAGGGTTGGCTGATACGAGGTCTGCGTGCTGCTGGGGTCCGGCAGCGGAGGAAACGGACGCGGGTTGGCCTTATCGCCGATCAGCAGAGAGACCGGCACTTTGGCGACATCGGCTGAAAAAACCGTGCCCGGAGACATTCCCAGCACGCCAACATAAAACACTTCAGTCTGAAGAATCTTGATGATCGCCGCACGGGCTACCGGCACCAGCACGAGACTCTCGCCGGTGGGATCTTCCAGAGTGACCGGCTGCCCGTCATTGATGAGCCTCGGTTCCGCCAGTGGATCCAGATTCGCATCCAGAAGTCCGACTCGCACCTGGGCCTTAGGCGGCGCTGAGAGCGAAGTGGCCGGACCACTCGCCGGCGCGGCGATGCCCACCGGCAGCTCCGATTCCGGCTCCTTCTTTTCTCCGAATTTGCTTCGATCGAAGCCAATATGCAGCGCGATCTGCATCGGCGCCAAAGTTCCCTGCGGGCCATTCGGTAGCAGGAACTGCGCCGGGGAGCTGAACGGGACGAGCATCTCGGCGTCGAGGTTGCCATAAAACCAGCGATGCGTGTCGCTGGCTTCGGGCACTTTCGCGAAGATTTGCAGATCCACAGGACGCTCGAAGGTTCGCGCGCTGAGCAGACCCTCGTTCCGCCAATATTCGAGCGTTGGACGTGCGGATGGCTCAACGCCGGCGTCGAGCCGCTGCGCGATCGCCCGCCGCAGTGTCATCGCGCGGAGATGGGCATAGGTAAAAGTAAACACCCCCATCAGCAGGAGGATCGCCGCCGATACGCGGGCAAATCCCATGACCTTGCCGACAATGATTTCCAGGCGCGTCGTCGGCTTGGTCACGACGGTGTAAATGACACGGGTGTCGATGTCCTTGGGCAGGTTCGTGCACGCGAGGATCACCGCGGTGATGGTGACCACCACCCCTGAAGCAAACAGGCTGAACTTGATCGTTTGTCTGACGACGTCCTGCTCATCCCCGCGCTGGAACTGCGAAACAAGAATGACTCCCAGCATCGCCAGCGGCGTGATCCAGAGCACTTTACGTCGGATCGATTCGGCAAAGCTGACGCTGGCGATCGCGCGGGCGCGCATGAGGCTGAACTTCCGCAGGTCGCCGAACCCGTAAATAGAAAGTCCCCCAACGACAATAACGGCCGCGATCAAAAGCGGGAGACTTTCGGTGATAATCGGAGGCAGTTCGCTCAAAATCATCGCTGTAAATCATACGCGGCGGGAGAAGCCGTTGCTACACGAGCCACTCCGCCGCTCCCGCGCACATCGCGGATTCTTAGGTTCCCGCCAGGGTCTGTGCGACACCTCGTCCAATAAACAGATTCGAGTTTTCCGGATCCTGATCCAACGCCTTGATGTATGGTGTATGCTTCCATGGCTTGTTCATACTTGCCGGTCTCGATCAACTCGGCGGCCTATGGCGCCGTAGGAGCCGGAGGGCAAAGCAGTTGCTGTAAGGAGCATTGCAAGTGCCGGAAGCCTGGATTGCGGCTCGAAAAACATCTGCAACTCCTTCTCTGGACTGGAATGTAAAACCTTTGAGAGGTGTGGACGTAATAGGATTCTCGACGGCTGACAGGAGTTCAACGGAGATTTTGTCCCAGCATCCGACAGTCCGACACAAAATCGCCGATGACATTGCTGGATCGCTGATGTCGGCTCAAGACCGATAACCGGGAGCGGGTTTGCGTGACGCTCCGCGGCGGATAAGATGACCGCCTCGCTGAGTGGAAACATTCGGCCTCTTGGCGGAATTGGCAGACGCAATGGATTCAAAATCCATCGCCCGCAAGGGCATATCGGTTCGACTCCGATAGAGGCCAGTCATCGCTTGAACACATTAACGAACCTGGATTCACGCCGCGTGAGTCCTATTTAGATTTTCCAAAGCAGCGAAGGCTCATGCAGCACTTTGAATCCGGCCAGATAGTGCTTCCACCCCAGATGCCGCTGACGCAGGCGAAGCTGCCTCCCTCAGCGCCCGCGGGAGATCCGTTCCCGGTGGTGCATCCCCTCAATTATGCCAGCCGCGGCACTCGCTATGGCGATTCCAATGTCGAGATCCCCTGGTGGAAGCACGGCCTGGTGGCGCTGCTGTTACTGTTCATCGTCGGCACCTCCTTTTCCAACTCGTATCAGGCCGGGATGACCCTCGATAACAAGTACATTATTGAGGAATACTACAAGAGCGTCCTCCGCAACAATCCCGACCTGGACCCCAAGAGCTGGCAGCAGGTCTGGCTCATCTTCAAGAACGACTACTGGTGGCCGAAGGGGATCAGCGGGCTCTATCGTCCGCTCACGACCCTCTCCTACTGGTTCGATTATGTCATCCTCACGGGCAAGGCGCCGAAGACTGACCAGCACGGTCAAGTCTACGAAATGGTCAATGGCAAGCCGATCGAGGAACTGACCTGGGGTGAGTACTCCAGCATTCCTTACAAGCTGAAGACTACCAGCTATCACACGATTAACCTGACGATTCACTGGATCAACGCGATCCTGATCTATTTCGTTGCGCTGAAGCTGACTCGAAAGATCTGGGTATCCCTGCTGATCGCCGGGTTGTTCGCAGCACATCCGATCACCACCGAATCGGTAACGAACATCATCGGCCGCGCCGACTTGTTCTCGGCGACGGCAGTCTTCGGCGGGCTGCTCATTTATATGCGCGCCCGCGAACACAGCGATTCCCGGGCGCTTCCATGGCTGGTCGGACTGGCACTGATGACTGCGTTCGGCGTGTTCAGCAAGGAAAGCTCGGCGGCAATGGTGCTGGTCATCATCTGCTACGACGTTGCATACAACTGGCGATTGGATGAAACGCGGGAATCGAGCATCCTTCGAGTGCTGGCGCGGGGAACTCCGTTCTTCCTTGGGATGACTGTCATCACACTCATTACGAGCGTGATTACTGATGTCCACGAACCGCTGAACGCGCTTTCCTATAACCTGCGGCTGGGAGTCGCGGGGATCCTTACGGCGATTGGCGTGGCGCAATACGCCGGGGTCGTTATCGGAAAACTCGGCTGGACCGCGCGATACATCTCGGCCGGGGCCGCGCTGCTGATCTTCGTGATCGCAACTCTGTTCATTCCGTATGCGCCGATGCTCGGGATCTTTGCGATCGTCGGCTTCGAAATCCTGTATCGCATGATCGTCGCGGCGCAGGAGAAGAAGCTGGCGGAGTTGCCGCTGCTCATCCTGCATGGGATGTCCTATCTGCTGCTGGTCGGAGTTCTCCTCGGCGTGCCGCTGGTTGCCAGCAAATACGTCCGCGATCACGAACCACTGAAAGACCTTCCGCAGATGCTTCGTGTCATCGGGGCGCTGGTGCTGGCACTCGCGGCGGCTGGAGCGTATGCCGTCACTGCCCGGATGGGCCGAGTCGTCAGGATCTTGACGCTCGCAGGAGCCGCTGTGGCGATCACGCTGGCGTGTCTGCTGATGCCGATCTATCCGTTGGTCGCGGCGCTCATCATCGTGGCGATCGAACTGGCGCGGGGATCGCTCACCAGCGAGAATCCGCGGTTCAAAGTTGTCGCGCATGCCGCGCTTTATCTGCCCCTTTTCTTCGGTCTCATCGCGGTTCCCATTGCGGCGCTTTACTTCTTCCACGAGATGGGATGGGACAAGGTTGCACCGAGTTACGATCCAAACGCGCTGCGACGCCCGATCACCGCTCTGGCCGACTGGCTTTCGCCGTGGCTTCGTGTGCCGATGGCGCTGATCGCGGTTGCGGCAGGGCTTTTTCTGCACCTGATTTCGATCCGAGCCGACCGCACGTCGCGGAGCATCGCACTGGTCGCCGTCGCGATTATCTCGATGATCGCCAGCTTCTATTCCTATTGGCTTGGAATCGCGCTGATGCTGGTCGTGGCGCTGCATGAAGTGATCCTCGGTACGCTCACCCCGCAATTGACGGATCAATATCGTCGCGACTGGAAGACGATCTGGCATCGCTTCGCGGTTGGATATCTCGCGATGCTGCCGGCGGTGATCGCGATGTTTGCGGTCCGCGCGTGGGTCTTCGCGAATGCGACGCCGGCCGAGGAACCGTTCCTCGATAACCCGATCCGCGGGGTCTGGAAGGTCGCCGAGCTGAACCTCCCATCGTTCGCCGAGCAGATCAAGCTCAAGCCGATTCTGGGAATGAGCTTCTTTGAGTGCAAAATGACGGCGGTGAAGATCCTCGGGAAGCTGCTGCTGCTGCTGACCTGGCCGCACCCGCTTTGCTCGGATTATTCCTACGCTCAGATCCCCAACTTCAGCTACACCTTCCGCCAGGGGTGGGACGACGTGCAGGCCGTTCTGGCGCTGGTGGTGTTGCTGGGGATTTTCTACCTTGCGTACAAGCTTTACACCCGCAGCCGCGCGGCATTCTTCTTCATTATCTTCTTCTTCGCCGCGGGGCTTCCGACCTCCAACATCGTCCTGACGATCGGCAGCGTGATGGCCGAACGCTTCATGTACCTGCCGCTGGCGGGGTTCACGGCGTGTGTCGTGCTCGGGGCTTACGCGCTGTTCAAGAAGCTCTTCCAGTGGCTGAATCTCTACGACCAGGACGACTTCCCCTGGTATTCGATCATCCCTGGCGTGCTGCTGTCGTTCGTGATCGTTGTCTACGGGATTCTCACGTACGTTCGCAATCCTGTCTGGACGAGTGACCGCACGCTGTGGGAAGATGCAATCCTTACGAGCCCCAAGGCTTTCCGCTGCTATCAATCCCTGGCATTCGCGCTGTACGAAGACGGATTGTATGATGGCGTTCCCGCCCGCCATGTCGATCGAATGATTGCGCTGGACGAGCAGGGGATCCAGATCGTCAAGGTCCTGCCCGATCAGCTCAACAGCAGCCGTATGTACATGCACCTGGGGATGTACTACCAGCTCAAGGCTGATACCCTCACCTATCAGCAGGGTCCCAACCTGGTGGTCACCGCGGAGGCGATGAAGTTCTATAAGAAGTCCGCAGACATCCTTGAAGAGGGGATTACGGTTGACCGCTCCTTCAACGAACTCAATCGCAAGAAGCAGAAGCTGCGAGGAGATCCTGACGACGAAATCAACGATGCCGGGCTCGGACCCATCTATGGAACAGTTGCCATGGCATACAGCCGGCTGGGACAGCTCAATCCCGCGCTGATCGACGTGGCGCTGCACCGGCTCGAATATGCCAGGCAGCTTGACCCCAACGACCCCGACAACTACGCCCGCATGGGCTTGATCGCGATGCAGAAGAAAGATTGGCAGAAGGCCTGTCAGGGGTTGATCCAGTCGATCCTGCTTGATCCTAAACGCCGCGATGTGTGGGACAGTCTCCGTCGAGCCTACGCCGAGCGCGGTCCCAACTCTGCTATTATGGTTGAACTCGATGGGACGCCGAAGCTGAACACGGCCGACCCCATGCTGCATGATGACTTTCTGGAGGTTTACAAGGATTTCATCCGCGTCTTCCTCCGCGCCCACAGATACATCGCGGCAGAAGATGCCCGCCGCTCGGCGATTCAGACTTACGGATTCCTTCCGGAGATTATCGACGGGCTGTTTGAAGAGCCAATTTGGGCGGTAACTCCTGATGGGATCGATCCGGATCCAGCGCACGCAAGCCCGCCGCACTCACTGCGCAAAGCGAAGGGCGGAAGCGCGCGGCCCGCCAACGACTAGCGGCGCATAACCCAGGCTTACGGGGCTACCGGGATGATCGTTTTGCCAGCCAACCTCCGTATGCGCCCGTCGGACCCGATCCATGCTATAGTCCCTCAGAGTCATGGACATCAATGTTCTGGTCATCAATGTCGGGAACTCGCGGCTGGCACTGGGGGCGTTCGTCGTGGGGGAGTTGCAGTACGTCAAACGCCTGGATCTTCAGCAGCGCGGCGACTTCGTTGGCGCGATCCGTGAAGCATGGAGCCGGATCGCGGATAAACCCGGAGCCGCGGTCTGCGGCGCCAGTGTCAATCCTCCTTTGATCGAATCGATCGAACATGCAATCTCGCAGGCCACCGGTCATAGCGTCGAATGGGTTGGGCGCGAGATCGACCTGCCAATCAAAGTGTTGACTGACAAGCCGCAGGAGACCGGCGTTGATCGCGTGCTCAGCGTCGCGGCGGCGTACGAGCAGATGGGCAAAGCCTGCGTCGTCGTCGATGCCGGAACCGCGATCACCATTAATCTTTGCGACGATGATGGCAACTTCGTCGGCGGTTCCATCGCGCCGGGCGCGTCGCTGATGTTCAAATCACTCCATGAGCAGACCGCTCAACTTCCGCAGGTGAGCTTCGACATTCCCACCAGTGCAATCGGCAAAAACACGAGCGACGCGATTCGCAGCGGCGTCTATCATGGCATCCGGGGTATGGTTAAGGAACTCGTGGAGGCTTACGCCACCGAGGTGGGCAATTGGCCGGATGTCATCGCAACAGGAGGAGATGCGACCAAGCTCTTTGAAGGCTGGGAACTGATCCATGCGATCTCGCCGGATCTTATGCTTTACGGCATTGCGCTGGCGTATGCGGAACACCACATCAAGCATGGAACGTGAAACGGAGCAGGCAGCAGGCAGCAGGCAGCAGGCAGTCGATGCCACCGCCAATCGCGTGGCGCTGCTGACTCCTCATGGAACGGCGGCGATTGCGGTCGTCCGAATCTCCGGTCCGCAGGTCGCGCGTTTCCTTCACAAACATTTCTCTGCAAAGGTCGCTGAGAATCGCTGTGTCCATGGAATCCTTGGCGACGACGATCGCATTATCGATGATCCAGTCATCGTGCTCAGCGGACATGGTCAGATCGCAGACATCAACCTCCACGGCGGTGAATGGGTGGTGCGCGAGTGCTTCGAACTGGCGGAGCGAAACGGATTCGCGCCGGCCGAGCAAATCCCAGATGCAACAAGCGATGTGCTCGAACAGGAAATGCTCGACGCGCTCCCCCACGCGCGAACCGAACTGGCAATCCGCACGCTGCTGAATCAACCCGCGCTCTGGTCACAATTCATCAAAGAGCACAGCGAATCCGCCAGGCCGGACCTTCAGGTCCGGGTCCGCGCGATCCTCGACGATCGCTCGCTGCACTGGTTGCTGCATCCTCCCAAGATCGCGATCGTCGGGGTCGCAAACGTCGGAAAGTCCACGCTCGCAAATCAACTCTTCGGCCAGCAGCGGTCGATCACGGCCGATGTCCCCGGCACAACCCGCGACTGGGTCGGCGACTGGACGAGCCTCGGCGGCCTGCCAATCCTCCTGCTCGACACCCCCGGCATCCGCGATTCGGCTGACGCGATCGAGCAAACTGCCATCGCGCAAAGCCGCCGGGAGATCAAGCAGGCTGATCTGGTCATTTTGGTCATCGATCCCACGCAGCCGCGTGAGGCGCAGGATTCTCTGCAAAAGGGGTTTGCCAGTGCTCTGCTCGTGGTGAACAAAATGGATCTGCCTGCAAAGTGGAACGCAGATGATTTGCACGCCACACGAATTGTTGCGGTCAGTGGGGCAGGTCTAGATCAGCTTCAAGCGCAGATTCGTTCACGCTTCGTTTCCTCCCCAACGGATGCACACAACCCCAGTTGTTGGACGCCCCGGCAGCAGGAGATTCTGCGCCGCGCAATGGACGATCCGCAGGTGCTCGCGGAAATGCGGATCAGTCCAGATGCACCTGTCCAGCGATGATCCGATGCAGTTCACCATTGCTGGATCGCAATAGCAATCGGCCCATCGAATCGAGCCCCTGGCAGACGCCGCTGGTGGAACCCGAACCGTTCCCGAGGATCGTCACGCGTTTGCCGACCAGGGCGTGATGCTGATCGTATTCCCGCAGGATCTTCGCAAATGGCTGCTGGGCGCGGCGCGTCAGCATTGGGTGTAGTTGCTTCGCGATAGCGATCAACACTTCCGTCTTGTCCAGCGCGCTGGTTCCTGCGATCTCCGCTAGACTGATGATCTGATCGCGAAGATTGCGTGGCGTGTGCGGATCGGGATTGATGTTCAACCCCAGCCCGACCAGATCCGCTTTATGCACCCGCTCGCAAAGCAACCCCGCGAGCTTCCGACCGCGATACAGCAAATCGTTTGGCCATTTGAGCTGGATCGCATCGTTATCGCTGAGCTGCGCTGCCGCGTTTCGAACTGCCAATCCAGCAATCAGTGGCAACTGGTGCGGCGACAATTGCTCATCGATGGGAAGAACAAACGTCACCGTGAGCGTTCCTGCTCCAGACCACCATGTGTTGGTGTTCCGACCTCTCCCTGCGGTCTGATGAGCCGTGAGCACGATGGCCGGCGCGAACAGTTCCCCGCGCTTGCGGAGGACGGCCGCATGGTCATTGGTGCTGCGCAGTCGCGAGAACCAGTGTAGCCGAAACGGCTTGACGCCGGTTCGCAGGCGATCGAGGTTGAAGGAAGCGATGGACATGTTCATTGCGCGAGCACCCCACGGAGCAAGCTCCGTGGGCTTTAAAATCGGTCATTGCAGCACCACCAGGAGATCTCCGGGTTGGATAATGCTGCCTGGCTTCACGAGGACATCCTTCACCGTTGCCGCGCGGGGGCTGTAGACTGCGGTTTCCATCTTCATCGCTTCGATGCTGAGCAGGCGCTCGCCTTCCTTGACGGGTTGGCCTTTCCTGGCTGCGACTGTGGAGACTTTGCCGGGCATTGGGGCGCCGATGTGGTTGGGGTCGTCCGGGTCTGCCTTCGGGTGCCGACGTGCGGAACTCTCCAACGACTTGTCGGCGACGACCACGCTTCTGGGTTGGCCATTCAGTTCGTAGAACACCGTGCGCGTGCCGTCTTCGTGCGGGTCGCTGACGGTCAGGAAGCGGATCAGCAGGGTCTTGCCGGGTTCGATCTCGATTGAGACTTCGTCGCCGGCGGACATACCGTAGAAGAATGGTTTGGTCGGGACGACGCTCGTGTCGCTGTAAGCATCGACATGTTTCTGGTAGTCCAGGAACACCTGCGGGTACATCAGGTACGACATCACATCGTCATCGGTGGGGACGCGATCCAGTTTCTTCGCGAGTTCCTTCTTGACCGTGGCGAGGTTGACCTTCGGCAGCTTGGCGCCGGCGCGGCCTTTGAGTGGTTTCACTCCCGCCGAGTCGAGGATGATCTTCTGGAGGACCTTTGGGAAGCCTCCCTCGGGGAAGCCGATCATTCCCTGCATCATTTCGACGACGCTGCGCGGGAAGCTCAGCTTTCGTCCCGGAGTCATGACGTCATTGGCGGTCAGGTCGTTGGTCACCATGAACAGCGCCATGTCGCCGACGACTTTGGAGGAGGGCGTCACCTTGACGATGTCGCCGAAGAGCTGGTTGACCATCGCGTAGGTGTCGGCGATTTCGTGCCAGCGATCGGCTAACCCCAGCGACGCGGCTTGCTGTTTGAGATTCGTAAACTGCCCGCCGGGCATTTCGTGGTCGTAGACCTCGGCCGTGCCGGATTTGATGTTTTCTTCGAACGGGTAGTAATGCTCGCGGACGGCTTCCCAGTAGTCGGCCATCTGGTTCAGGGCCTTTAGATCGATTCCGCTGTCACGCGGCGTGTGCTTCAGCGCTGCGACGAGTGAGTTGAGATTGGGCTGGCTCGTGCCGCCGCTCATCGATGCGATCGCGGCATCGGCGATGTCGACGCCGGCATCGCATGCTCGAAGGATGGAGCCGGCGTTGATGCCGCTCGTGTCATGAGTATGGAAATGGATCGGCACATCGACTTCATCGCGCAGCGCCTTGACCAGCGCATAAGCCGCGTAAGGCTTGCAAAGGCCGGCCATGTCCTTGATGCCAAGAATATGCGTGCCCATCCGCACGAGTTCCTTGGCCATCTTCACGTAATACTTGAGGCTGTACTTCGTGCGCTTGGGGTCGAGGATGTCGCCGGTGTAGCAGATCGCGGCTTCGCAGAGCGAACTGGTCTTCTCGCGGATCGTCTCGACCGCGACTATCATTTCCGCGACTGAATTGAGCGAATCGAACACGCGGAAGACGTCGATCCCGCGCAGCGCCGCGTGCTTGATGAACTCGCGTACGACGCTATCCGGGTAGCTCGTGTAACCCACGGCATTGCTGGCCCGAAGCAGCATTTGGAACAGCACATTCGGGATGCGGACGCGAAGCTGTTCCAGTCGTTTCCACGGGTCTTCCTGAAGAAACCGCATCGAAGTGTCGAACGTCGCGCCTCCCCACATTTCGATGCTGAATAAGTCGGGGACGAGGTGCGCAAGAGCGCCGGCGACGCGGAGCATGTCGAAGCTGCGAACGCGAGTCGCGAGCAGCGACTGGTGCGCATCGCGCATGGTCGTATCCGTAAAGAGCAGTCGCTTCTGCGAGCGCGTCCACTGCGCGAATTTTTCTGGGCCCAGTTCAAAGAGCTTGTCGCGCGTGCCCGGCGGGGGGGTGACGATTCGCGTGAACGGCGGGACGTGCGGCTCGGGGAGTACCTTGTCGGCCCGCACCTTTGCTTTCACATCGGGGCGACCGTTGACGATGACATCGCCAAGGTACGACAGGATCTTCGTGCCGCGGTCCTGTCGCTTTTTGAACTGAAATAGTTCCGGCGTTGTATCGATGAAGGTCGTCGTCGCATCCCCGGCCATGAAGGTGGGGTGGGCGATGAGGTTTTCCAGGAAGGGGATGTTCGTCTTGACGCCGCGAACTCGCCATTCGCGCAGCGCGCGGTCCGCGCGGTGCGAAGCTTCGGCGAGCGATCCGCCCCAAGACGTGATCTTCACCAGCAGCGAATCGAAGTACGGAGTGATCACCGCGCCGCTGAATGCAGTTCCGGCGTCGAGTCGGATTCCGAATCCCGCGGCCGAGCGATAATTCGAGAGTTTCCCGTAATCCGGGATGAAATTGTTTTCCGGATCTTCTGTAGTGATGCGACACTGAATTGCCACACCTCGCGGCTCGATCTTGCCCTGCACGGGGACGTTGAGCGGATCTTCGTGGAGGTGATGTCCCTGCGCGACGAGGATTTGGCTCTTGACGATGTCGATGCCGGTAACGACTTCGGTGACGGTGTGCTCGACCTGCACGCGCGGGTTGACTTCGATGAAGTAGAACTCGCCACTGTCCACATCAAGCAGAAACTCGACGGTTCCGGCGTTGAAGTAATTCGCGGAATTGCAGAGACGCAGCGCGGCTTCGCAGATGTCTTGGCGCAGCTCTCGGGAGAGGTTCGTCGCCGGGGCGACTTCGACGACTTTCTGATGCCGTCGCTGCACCGAGCAGTCTCGCTCCCAGAGGTGCACAAGGTTGCCGTGCTTGTCGCCCAGAATCTGCACTTCGATGTGCTTCGCACGAGAGATGTACTTTTCGACAAAGACCTCGGAACGCCCGAACGCGGCACCGGCCTCGCGCTGGGCTTCTTCGAGCTTGGCTTCGAGTTCCTCGGCGGTTTTGACGACGCGCATCCCGCGTCCGCCGCCGCCGAAGCTTGCTTTGATGATGACCGGGTAGCCGATCTGCTTGGCGGCGGCCTTGACCTTCTTCAGTTCTTTGATCCCATGCTCGGTGCCGGGGAGGGTGGGAACCTTGCTCTTGTCCGCGAGGCGTTTGGCGGCGGTTTTGTCGCCAAACATGTGCAGCAGTTCGGGTGTCGGGCCGACGAAGGTGATCCCGTTCACGGAGCAGGCCTGCGAAAACTCGGCGTTCTCTGAAAGGAACCCGTAGCCCGGGTGAATCGCATCGGCGCCGTGTTCGAGTGCGACGCGGACAATGTTGTCGATATTCAGGTAACCTTTGACCGGTTCGCCGCCATGCTCTGGACCGATCAGGTAGGATTCATCCGCCTTGAAACGATGCAGGGCAAACCGGTCTTCGTAGGTGTAAACCGCAACCGTCCGTAGTCCCAGCTCCGTGGCCGCCCGCATCACACGGATGGCGATCTCGCTTCGATTGGCGACCAGTATTTTCCGCATAAGCGGGCGCATTCTGCGGGGATGCAGGGATTTTGCAAGAACCGTAAGATACAGGTGTGCTGAAGCTTAATGACGAACAGTGCCAGGCGTTCCGCGATGCGGTTGCGATCGCATCAAGCCGATCCGATGTGCGGGATGCAGTTGGAAACGTCTACCGCGCGCTTCAGGATGCGATCGAGCTTCGGAAGCCCGTTTGCGTGACATCAGGTCGGTGCTGTCGGTTTGATGAGTATGGGCACCAGTTGTTTGTGACGACGATGGAAGTGGGAGCGTTCGTGGCGCAACGGGAACAGTGGCAGTCAATTGCCACGGCCGACGGGTGTCCATTTCAAGTGGGGAAGCTCTGCGGAGTACACCAGATTCGTCCGTTTGGGTGTCGGGTGTTCTTCTGTGATGAGACCGCGACCGAGTGGCAGCAAGCCCAGTACGCTCGATTTCACGATGAATTCAAAAGACTGCACGAGGAACTTCAGATCCCTTATTTCTATGTGGAATGGCGTCTGGCGCTGCAAATTCTTGGGATTTCCCGGGGGTCGGACCGCGCCCATGTCATTTCCCCACCTCGACTTTGACACCGCCAAGGGGGGACTGTTAGATTTCCACCTCGGTCTTCGTATCGACTAGGCAGGACGACAACCGGAAGGTCACACCAATGAAGAAACTTGCACTGTTGCTGCTGGCTTTTGCCGCAACGGGTTGCGCCCGTCCCGGAGAGGTTACCTGGAGCCCCGCTTACTCCAGGGATGAGCTTAATCGCGACATCCTGCGTAACTGGGATTGGGAGGGCAAGCAGATCGTCGATGACGTGGACCACATCCTGCTGCTCCGACCGATGGGGCATCTGACGATGTGGAACCTCAGATAATGCCGAATTGCGAATGCCGATTGCCGAACGAATTCATTCGACATTTGGCATTCGGGAATCGACATTCCTCTCACGATACCTTCTTCAACCGCGACTCCCGCCGCTCCCGCACCCACCCGGCGATCCGGATGTGCCGCTCTTGCGCTGCCTTCAGATGTGACAGGTACTGCGCCAGCGCCATATCATCAAATTGGGCGAGGAACTGAGGCTCGACGCTGGTGTTGAACTGGCGGATCTGCTCAATCAGTTGACGTTTTTCCATGGCGGACTTACTTTCGAAAGTGGAAGGTCATCGGTGTGCTGAAACGCACCTCACCGGCTTCTGCGAGTGATCGGCGTGGTGAGCCGACGAACTTGAGCGATACACCGCAATGAGCAACCTACCCATCGATCCAGAACCAAAGACCGCCGACTCGACGGACGATCCGTTCGCCGGGCTATATAAGATGTCGCCTACAGCTGGGGTCGCGACGCAGGGGTATGTCGCGGTGAATCCCACGGCCGTCATAGCGCTGTTGCTGGGGCTGGCCAGCGCGCTGGCCGTGATGTTCGGGTCGCTGCTGCTCATCATTCCAATTGTCGCCGTCATTGTCGGTGTGGTCGCGATCGTCCAGGTCAAAAACAGCGGCGGCACCGAAACCGGCAAGGGACTTGCGCTGATCGGGATCCTGCTGGCCGTCCTCTGTGCCGGCGCACGCGGGGGAAAGGAACTTCTGAACCAGCGGATGATCAACCAGGAGCGGGGGCAGATCCTGGCGCTGATCGATCAGCTCGGGAAAGATCTCGCAGCCGCAGACTATGACTCTGCCTGGAGCCGCTTCAGCGACCGTTACAAGCAGACGGTCCGCAAGGAGAGTTTCGTTTTCTTCTGGGAGGATTCCAAGGCCAAGCCGGCTTTTGGGCAGGTGGTGGGGATGCATTCCAACGGCATCGTCGAGGTGAAGATTGACCCCGAGACTGGTTCCCGCACTGCTGAAGGACTGATCATCGTCGACTTAAAATTGAGCGCAAAACCCGCCCGCGTACAAGCGACGTTCCGCAAGTTCGGGGACCAGTGGCTATTCGATTCCATTGGCATTCAATTCAATGGGGTTGCCGCCGCGCCCGCGCAATAGCCGGCATCCCTCAAGTCAGTTCGCTTCTTGGTCCGATAATCATCCAAGTGAGCTTGGAGCCATATGGCCATGGCTCAAATGGGCAATCGATCAAGCCGATACCGAGGGTAGGGCCTGTAAGGGCCTTTGGCACGTGAAGGGCGTGCCATCTACTTGCCGGTTGAGGCACTTATGACAAGAGGAAAGAGAAAATGGCTGGCGTGGCTTCTGAGCGGAGCTGCGTTTGTGGCAGTGGTCGGAGTGGCCGGATGCGCGAATCACACGAAGACCAGCAGCGGAAACACCGCTGCTACGGTTGCTTCAGGTGAATCTGCACCCACGAGCGCTGCGGATCGATTCAACTTCGGTTCGGACCCGCGCAGCGAAGCGGTACCGCCGAAGGTCAATGTCTTCGGCGAATTTGAAGGCGAGCAGCGCACCGCGATCCGCGCCCCGCGCAGTGGCGGTGAAGCGGCCGGCTTCCAACAGCACACGTACGTCGACGAAGGCTTCGATGGCGAAGTCTGCGTTGATCCGAAGGGACAGTGGCTCGTGTTCTCCAGCACCCGGCATTCCGAGCACGCCGACATCTACCTTCAGAAGGTGGATGGGCTCTCGGTGACGCAGCTCACCAGCGATGATGCCGATGATGCCTTCCCGGTCTTCAGCCCTGATGGCAACCGCGTTGCCTTCTGTTCGACGCGGGCCGGCAACTGGGACATCTACGTGACGGATATCGATGGCAAGAACACGATCCAGGTGACCAACAGCCCGATGCAGGAGCTGCATCCCAGCTTCAGCCCCGATGGTAAGCGCCTGGTCTACTGCGCCATGAGCCGCAGTGGGCAGTGGGAGCTGTGGACGGTCGATCTGACGACCGGCGAAAAACGCACGATTGGTTACGGTCTGTTTCCAACGTGGTCGCCGAATAAGGGTAAAGATCAGATCGCCTTCCAGAAGGCGCGGGCACGAGGTTCTCGCTGGTTCAGTCTCTGGACTTTGGATCTTGTCGATGGCGAAGCGCGTCGCGTCACGGAAGTGGCCGTCAGCGGCAACGCTGCGATCGTCTCCCCGAGTTGGAGCCCCGATGGCAGGAAGCTCAGCTTCGCGACCATCGTGGAACCTGCCGGGAGCAACGGCAAACCGCACGGCCAGCAGGATATCTGGACGGTCAACACGGATGGGACGAATCGTCACCGAATTACCGATGGCAATGGCATTTGTGCCACGCCGTTCTGGGGTTCGGACAACCGAATCTATTTCGTAAGCGACCGTGGCGGCACCGAATCGATCTGGAGTGCCCGGGCCGAGCAGTCGGGCAATATTCCGACAGCCGCGGCCGAAACGAAGGAATTGCCGCACTAGTGCAATTGTAGCGGGCGCTACAAACGGACGTAGTTGGCTTCAAGGATGAAGCAATGAACTTGTATCGAACATTGTTCGTCTTAGTGATGTTTGTGGGACTGTTGCCGGGATGTGCGCAGGAACCCCATTACGGATCTGAGATGGCGCTGGTCTGGTCCGGGAATAAACGCCTGGTCTGGGCAATCGCGCCGGCGGTCGATCTGAGCGGGCAAAAGCAGGTCGATCCGCTGCTGCAAGGCGATCTGGTTTTCCAGCAGGTGCAGGAAGTGACCGGCATCACGGCGATTCCAGTGAATCGCGTGGTCGAGGTGTATGCAAGCCTGCACATTGACCGGGTCCAGTCTGAAGAGCAGGCCGCGCTTGTATGCGATCTGCTCGGCTGCGATGCCTTGCTGATTCCGACGGTGACTGCGTACGACGCGTACAACCCGCCGAAGTTTGGCGCAGCGCTTCAGTTGTTCGGCAAGCCGATGTTTTACGCTCGGCCGGCCAACGTGGATGTGCGGGAACTGGTGCGAAGCGCCACGCCGGGTCAGAACGAATCGGTGCAACCGGCCGGCGATTTCATCCAGGTCGTCGGGATGTACGACGCGGCCAACGGATCGGTACGTGAGGATGTTTTCAACTTTGCTCACGGGCGAAACGACCCGAAGGGTCCGCTTGGAGCCAAAGAGTATTTTGTGAACATGGATCGGTTCTGTGCGTTTGCGTACCACAAGTTGATCGGAGACCTGATCAACGAAGTGGCCAACCGCGGGCCGAGGTGAGAAGACAGGACGTCACTCACCGGCTGAATGGTTTTTCAGAAAGAGGGCTACGGCAATGGCGCATCGGGAGAACACCACGCAGCAGCAGACCAGCGAAGCGGTCATGAAGACCCTCTCCCTGGTCAAGGGCACCGAACACTTCTGTTTCCGCTACGAGGTTGGCCAGGAAGCCAAGGTCCTCGATTCGCTCATTGAGCTGGTCAATCGCCGCGACGTTGCCTTCGATTGGTTTGACGCTGCGGTGTTGTCCCATCAGCTTGGTCAGCATTTGGCAAAAGAATTGAAGGGGTTTTTGCCGAAGAAAGCAGCGTGAGGTTATCGGATTGCGGATTCTGAATGACGGATCATGGATTTTATCGAATCCAGAATCCCAAACGGAAATCCAAGATGCGCTTTCTCACTTCCACAGTCTTCGCCGACTGAGACATCTGAATAAGTTGTAATGTCTCGATCGCACGAACCGAGGATCGGTTTTTGCGCCATGGGCCATTTGCGCGGGCTTTCGCCGGACTGCGCTTTGGCAGGTTCACTGGAATGTCCTCTGCGCCTTCGCGGATCATATGAACAGCGCAAGCGCCCCCTCGACCGCCCCGGCGGTTTTCAATAACGTTCCTGAAACCAAGAGCTTCTCTCCTCTGGTCCGGCAGTTCCTGGACTATCTGAAGCTCGAGAGGCATTTCAGCGATTACACCGTCAAGAGCTACGGCGCCGACCTTATCCAGTTCGGCCAGTTCCTCTGCGGGGAAATCGGACAGCAGACCGCACAGACTCAGACGTTCGAAGCCAGCGCCTCGCTGGACGACCGCCAGATTAAGTGCGAGCCGCTGACCATCCGCGAGTTCCTCGCGTATCTCTACGGACAGAACTACACCAAGAGCACAACCGCTCGGAAGCTGGCGACACTCCGCAGCTTTTACAAGTTCCTCATCCGCCGCGGCAGCGTGAGCGTCAACCCGCTCAGCACGATCCGCACCCCCAAGCAGGAAAAGCGCCTCCCCAAGACGCTCGACCTGGAACAGGTGCAGAAGCTGCTCGATGCCCCGGGTGATGGAGACCTGCTGAGCGCCCGCGACAAGGCGATGCTCGAAGTCCTCTACAGCTCCGGCATTCGCGTCAGCGAGTTGGTGGAACTGGAGATGCAGGACCTGGATCTCCAGGAAGGCGTCCTCCGCGTGAAGGGCAAAGGTCGCAAGGACCGTCTCACGCCGATCGGATCGCAAGCGATCAAGGCGCTCCAGCGCTACTTCGACATGCGTCAGCACGACTCGCGGTGCCAGCAGTCGAGCAACAGCGCCCGCGTCTTCCTGAACAAGCATGGCGAATCGCTCAGCACCCGCTCGGTTCGTCGCAAGCTCGACAAGTACCTCGTGCAAGCTGGATTGGACCCCGGCATCAGCCCGCACACCCTGCGTCACAGCTTCGCCACGCACCTGCTCAACAACGGTGCGGACCTCCGCAGCGTGCAGGAGCTGCTCGGACATCAGTCCCTCAGCACGACGCAGATCTACACGCATCTGACGACGAGCCGGATGAAGGAAGCCTACGACTCGGCTCACCCCAGAGCCCACGAAGGCACGATCCCGCACCCGGCGTCAAACCCGACCCCGTACTCCAAGGCGGTGTAACCTCTCTCGGCACACCGTCAAAGTGCATCGTCACGAAAGCCCCGGGCCTTTCCCCGGGGCTTTTTTCTTCATCATGGAGCCAGTCATGAGCAGATTCGTTTGCGTCTATGCGTTCCTGATTGTCCTGGCGTTCGCCGCAACGGCGAGGGCCGGCGAGATCGTCGAAGTCCGCCTGCTTACCGACAAGCAAATGAGCCAGTTCCCGGCCACGCAACCGTCGGCCGACGCGACGATCGTGGTGTCGATCGAGGCACTCACCGAGGCCTCTGGCAATTTCCACGCGTCCTGCGTGGTCGGCGAGAAGACCATTCAGCTTGACGGGAACGTGAAGACAACAACCGAAGGAACGCGCAAGTTGCGGATTTCCTTCCTGCACCAGGAAGGGTTCCGCCCCGCGCCGGTCAACACCGAGAGCATCACCACCAGCATCGAACTGCACCTCAACGAACAACGCGTGATCAGTTGGTTCCCCGCCGGGCAACGAATGATCGTCGCGACGATCAAGCCGCAACCGGAACCGGGCAAGGCCAACGCAAGAGCGGAATGAGCTTGGCTTTATCCCCGGACGCGCCCGGGACTTTTTGGGTTGGGCTTGTGCAAAGCCCATGCTGCAGAGTTCCCGATTACCCATCCCGTCAGCGCGAGCGCGGCCAGCGCCGCACATCCGAGCCCGGTATAGAAACTCTGTGGCTCGTAACGGAATTGGAGCGTTGTGGCGCCGGCGGGGACGATGACTCCGCGGACGGCGTGATTCGTTCGCAGAATTGGCACAGGTGTCGCGTCAACATACGCGTGCCAGCCTTCATCGAATGCGTCGGCCAGCACCACCAGCCCACCGGTTTGCATGTTCAGCGCGACCGTGACTCGGCGAGGGATTTCCTCGACGATTCTCGCATCGCCGGCGCATGTTTCGGGAAGGGTCACCGGATGCTCGACGTACGCGACGTCGCTCGGATCAAACTCGGAATCCGTCAGCAGTTGGATTCGCTCCTCTGGATCGGCGATGGTCTGGACGTGATGCGGGACGAACACGCGCGGCATCGCCTGGCAATTTTCTATCGCCCAGTAGCTGCCAGATTGAAGCACCGTTTCCACGCCCGCAAAGGTCTCGCCGCGGAAGATCAGGTAGCGCACGCCGAGCATATCCAGGACCGGGTTCAGCCGGCACGATCCACCCGGCTCGATCATGATCGACGGCGACCACCACTGCGTCCGGGCATGGTCGAACATGATCGCCTCGGGGCCGGCGACCTCCGTGAGCAGATCCATCAGTGGTTTCGGGTCGATCCCGTCGTAACCGCGGATGTCCGCCAGCGGGACCATCTGGCTGAGATTGGCCGGCAAACAGTTCACGCCGAGGATTCGCCCCGGCGTCATCCGGGCGATTTGCTCAAGGAAATCAACGCGCGGGAAATAGAGTGACCGATCGGATTGTGTCGGCTGCGGATACCCGAAGACGAGCAACTCGATGATCATGCAAGCGCCCGCGGCCGCCGCGAGCCACATGCGACCGCGCTGTCCACGGCGAAGCAGGAACACCATCCATGCCCCGATTCCCACCAGCGCCGATCCCGTCGCGATCACAAACTCCCGGCGGAAGGTGCTCTGCACGATCCGCACATCCTCCAGGGTCAGCACGTTGGAATACGTCTCGCCGCTCTGGATGGCGGCGGCGAGCTGCGTGCGGATCGGCTCGGGTAGCCGAATCGCGCCAATCCCGCTCCACACCGCCAGCGCAAGAAGCGCGGCCAGCGGCATCAGCATCCACCATCGCAGGCGCCGCTTCCGCAGGTAGATCAGATTGTCCAGCCCGATGATACTCAGCGTGAGGATCGCAAACGCTGTCACGAAGACGAAGCGGTTGTGCGACATCATGTTCATCAACGGGCGTCGAAGCAGCCAGATCATCCCGGGGATGTTCAGCGACCAGCTAACTGTGATGAAGATGAGAATGAGCAGCATCACGCCGAGCGAGCGACGGCTGCGGCGAAGAAACGCGAGCGGCGCGAGGAACAGTGTCGCCACGATTCCGACAAATCCCGGAGATGCGGATTCCTGAAGATCGCCGGGCGCAGCGCGGTAGCTGCCTTTTTGGGCAGACCCGTGCGCCAGGGGGACGAGCAGCTCCGGCAGCGCCCAAAGCCCGCCGGGCGGACGCTCCTCGTGGCCGTTCGCGCGGTCGATCATCCTCGCCCCGGTGCTCATGTACTGGTGAAGCGGGAGGACGATCCACGCCGCCAGACCGATCCCCAGCAGCCATCCCAGCGCCAGCGGCATGGCGGATCGGATCATCGGCAGAAGCTTCTTGCGGATGTGGAAGCGGTGATGGTCGAGGATGCACCAAATGGCATAGAACCCCGACGCCAGCAGCACCTGCCCGGCGACGTCCTCAGCGCCGCCGATCAGGATGAACAGAGTCATGATCGCCAGCGCCGGACCGCCGAAGCCGCGCGGGCGCCGAACTGCTGAATCAACGCATAGAAAGAACCACGGCAGCCAGCAGAAGACGGCCGGCAGCCAGAAGCCCTGCCAGATGACAAATGCCGCCGTGAGCGGGTAGCACCACGCCCCGATCGCCGCCGGCCAGTAGTGAATGCGAAGCGTCCGTCGAAAGAAGAGGTAAGCGCCGATTCCTGCGGTCAGCGCGACGAGCATCTGCGTCCACGCGAGCACGATCGGAGATTCGATCAGATATGCCGGCCACCACGCCGGCGCCAGTCCGAGCGGCCAGCACGGCGCTCCGGCGTATCGGTACGGCGACCAGAGCGGCAGCCGCCCGGCGCGCAACTCGTGAATTGCGAATAACCGCTCTGGCTCTGTGTAGAAGATCAGATCTGTTGCATAATAATCACCGGTTGTGCCCGTCCCGTCCGTCACATGATCGGCATTGTAGACCGACGGCTCGGCAAGCCACTCCAGCGGCAATAGGATCTTGCGGCCGACGAGAGATGAGCCGTACAACAGGAACTGTCCGAGCATGATCCCGAGTACGACGCAGCCGAACCGCAGCGCGCCGCGCCCGCGCCACGCGCCGGTACGAGCGTGGGTCTTAACCGGACGGGGAGTCTGAACCGACATGACCAATCCGCCCGCGCGCTCGACATGAACCAAAGCCTCGAACGCCGCCATGCATCGGGCGTATGCAAAATCGATTCCCGGGATTCGTCATTTCCGATCAAGCGTAGGGCTTGCCGAAATTTTGGACGACATCGATGTCGAAGAACCCAGAACTACTCTCGTGAATGGTTGCCGTGTGTCCGCAGAGGATAAATTCCGTCCGGCCTTGCGCATTGCCATCGACCGGGCATCGGTGGATGATGTTGCGTCATTGAGAAGATTCCGTTGATAAGTGAGAGCACTCAAATCGCCGAACTTTACTGTCCCGCCTGCGGGTATGATCTGCGAGCGATTTACAGCGACCGCTGTCCGGAATGTGGGTTGGACATCGATCGGTCGAAGCTCGGGGAATCGATCATCCCCTGGCTTCACCGCAAGCAGATCGGCTTCTACCGCGCCTTCTGGCGGACGTGTGAGATGGCTGTGCTGCGGCCGGGACAGTTCGCACAGGAGATGAGCTGCGAGGCAGCGCTGGTCGATGCCGTGAAGTTTCGGCGATTGGCCGTGCTCCATGCGCTCCTGCCATTCGGTCTTCTCTTGACGTATTCGGGGGTGCAACCGGCCGGGCGGATTTGGGTGCCTACCGACGTCGTTGGGTCGATCTTGCAGATCGCCAGTGTTCTTGTGGGATGGGTTTGTTTTACGGCATTCCTCTGGGGGATGAGCGGATCGGCTTCGTTCTTCTTTCGTCCGGGATCATGGTCGATCATTCGTCAGAATCGGGCTGTGGCATTGAGCTACTACTCCTGCGCACCGCTCGCATACTTGCCCGCTACGGGGCTCATCACGGCAGTCATGTTGTTCCTGCTCGCTTCTCAGGGAACTTCCTTGTTCCTACTGCTCAAAGCAGCAGTTGGCTTGGTGGCGATTGTTCCTCTGACGACCAATCTGTTTCTGCTGATCACCTCGCCATTCGCGATACTCCGGGCCATTGCGCAAAACCAGAGCGGAAGGCGCCTGATGCTCGCGATGGGTCTGCCTTTGATCTGGCTGCTCTGGGCAACCATCACACTCGCTGTTCTGCCGGCGGTGTGGTACGCGGTTGTCATCATGATCATCAGTTTGCAGAAGTAGTCGCCGGCCGCGAGCGTTGCGTCCTGGTCAAGGGGAACGCGCCATAAGCGGCGATCACGGTCGGCGGGGATTTCCTGTAGGTGAACAGCTTTCCGCCGGGATCGGTTGGATCTGTCGGCAGTGCGGGAAGATAGCGGGGGACCAGCTCATCGAGTGTTTCTGGAAATGTTCCGTCGTGATCGACCTGATAGAGCCGGATCGCCAATCGAATCGCCGCGACACGACGCGATGCGAGCGTGGATAATTGCTGATCGACTCTCGCGCCAAACTTCATCCCGCCGACATTTGAGAGCGTGTGGGCGGACCTGGTCAGGGCAGACTCTTCGAGCGGACTGCGCACCTCTTTCGACATCGCCGTCTGCTCCGCCGCAACGTCAGCCGCCTCCGCGGCTCCGATGATCTGGTCCATCGCCTGCATCGATCGCAGAATCTCCAGTTGGACCCATGGCCAGGCCAGAGACGAGCTTCCCCACGGCGACACCGTGGAACGGACGCGACTCGCAGGATTGATCGCGGAATAGATGATGACGCGCTCGGCTTGAAGTCCTCGCGCAAGGCCTTTCTGCATGTCCTGATCATCCAGCAGTGCGGCAATCAACGCAGCGACCTGCTCGCGCGACGCCGGGCCGGTGGGTTGCGTTGTTGCGCCGATTTGCGGCATCACCTGAAGGTCCGGCGTGATTCCCTCCACCGCGTCGAAGGTGATCGATCCGTTGAACGTCGCCAGCAGGTGCATCAGCAGGTTTGGCCTGGGGCGTTCGAGCGAATCGGTGACGAAAATCATATCCCGTAGGATCTCGATTGCCTCCGCATCGCTGCCGGCCAGGTGTTCGTGCAACGCATCGGCCAGAAGCGTCCTGGGAAGTGACGTCTGGCTTCCCCAGGTCGGCGGATTCTTCAGCACGTTCGTGCTCCATACGATCCCCGGCTGGAACCTGGCCGTGCGCACCAGGCTCTGCATGGTCGTCGATGCTTTGGTGACGCGGTCGACACCCTGTTGATCCGCAGGCGCGAGCGGCCCGCTCTTCATCCGACTCGGGAGGTTGGCGATGAAGTTCACCTCGCTGGCGGGAACCTTGCCGATCGCCGCTACGATCGACACCGCCGCGTTAAGCGAATCGGGAATCGGCGCGACCTCGAAATCCGCGGCGTCGAGTGGTTCCCCGCGAGCGCGGATCGCCGCGACCTCCGCATCCACGCGCCGCTGCGCTTCGCGCGCCCACCAGTTCCACGCGATGACGAGCCCGAGCGCCAGTACAGCCGCAAAGAGCAACAGCCGCTTGGTCCACCAATAGGGCGGCGGATTGGGGTAGGTTGGCTCGGAGTTGGGTTGGAGTGTTGTCATGGCCCCAGTTGCCACAATCATAAACTGTCCCTCACGGGATATCGATGCGCGATCCACTTTTGCCAAGCGAGGGTATCGCATGGAATGACCGATGCCCAAACCCGAATGACCAATACAAGGATTAAGCCACAGAGTCACAGAGAGCACAGAGCATCAATGCAGATCTCTGTGTCCTCTGTGCCCCTGTGGCAATATCCTTTTCATCATTCGGTCATTCGTCATTCATCCGGATTTTTGGTTTCGGGTTTGGTGATTCTCCCCTCCCGTGGGGCCCCGTGGGGGGATGATGATCTTCGACGAAAATCCCAGAAATCCACGAAGATCATCAACGTCCATTCTGAGAGGCTTTGGGGGTCACCGCATTGCGTCGTAATCCGGTTACAATTCCGGACCAGATCCATGACCTCAACCGACGAATCATCCGATCTGCTGGAACTCTACTGCCCCGGCTGCGGGTACGACCTGCGCGGGATCGACAGCGAACGCTGCCCCGAATGCGGGCAGACGATTGACCGCTCGACGCTGGGGCGGTCGATCATCCCCTGGGTGCAGCGGGCACGGCTGGGGACCTGCCGCGCCTTCTGGCGGACGGTGTGGATGGCCACGAGTGATCCCAGGCAGTTCGGAAAAGAGATGAGCTGCCCGGCCCGTCTGTCAGATGCGCGGAAGTTCCGATGGATGGTGGTAGCCCACATGGTTCTGGCGCTGGTGGTGCTGCTCGTACTCGAGGTGGTGGTGCCTTTTGCCGGTTCTCCGTTCAGCTTAGCCAACCTGCGCTATTACGTGCTCTGGTCCTGGGCAGACTTGATGGGATCCGTGGCGCAGCTTCTGTTGATCCTCGTTTCAGCTGCATTGGCCATCATCGGCCTTTATGCGATCACAGGTGTGGCAAGTTTCTTCTTTGCGCCGTTCCGGCTCAGTGTGGTGCAGCAGAACCGGGCCATTGCGATCAGCTACTATTCGAGTGCGCCGATGGTTTTTACGTTGCTGACACTGCCGGCGTGGTATGGCGTGGTGATGCTGCTTCCGCGAGTGCCGCCGAGCCCATTCGACATGATCCTGATGGGGCTGATCCTTCTCGTTGGGCTGACGCCACTGGTGATGCAGCCGTTTACGATGCTGCGTTCGCCACTCTTGATGCTGGCGGCGACGACTCACGTGGGGATCGCCAGGGTTTCGCCGATCGGTGTGCTCCTGCCGATCCTGTGGGTGGCGGTGGGGGCGTTCTTTGTGGTGTTGCTCCCGGCGATGTTGTTTACGGCGATTGTGATCCTGCTGAGCTTCCGGTCGTAGAGTAGGTCGGCATGGGTCCGGGACGAGCCAATGGAAAGACCAGGTCGAATGGCGCGCCGGAAGCCGTTGGCGTTGGACGCGCGGTGCCGTGGTTGTCGTATCCATCCTCCCCGAAGCTGTAAATCCGTGCCGGCCATGTCGCGATATAACTGAGCGGCCGACTCCCCGGCGCGAAGGGATCGATGGGAATCGCAGACAGATATGTTGGGACCAAGTCGTTGAGGGTTTTGGGACGCTGCATCTGATGATCCAGCGCGTACAACCGCACCGCCAGTTGCACGGCCGCGGCGCGGCGCTCGGTGAGCGACTGCAAATACGCAACCACATCCCTGTAAGAGACTGGCGACGAATTCGACGTTCGGAACGACGCGAACCGCGAGAGGTTTGTCTGTTGGACATACGGTCTCAGTGTCGACGAGCGAACGGCCGCGAAGTCGAGCGCCCGCAGGGCATCCACAAATTTCGCGGACTCCTTCAGCGATCGGCGGGCATCCATCAGAAACAGTGGCATCGCCAGCGGTTCCTGCATCAAACCCGGCCCCGCCCGCTGAGGCAGTTTCGCAGACAGCGCCATCTCGGCGCGGCTCACAATGCTGCGAATCCATCCCAGTTCATAGTCGCGGCGCTGCCGGGAGTCATCGAGCAGTCCGTCGATCAGCGCCTGCAACTGCTTCCGCGATGCGGCACCGGTAGGCTGCGTTGCGGCGTTGGAGTCCGGGAGAACCTCAAGATCCCAACTGATGGCAGCCGCCGTTTGTGCGGTGGAGGAGACCAGCGAATTCGCGCCGTAATAACGGTTGGCTTCCGACAAAAAAAGCTGATCGAGAAGGAGTTCGACGGCCTCCGCATCGTGACCTTTGAGATGCTCCTGAAACGCCTTGAGACGCAGCAGGCCATTGAGCTGGTTGAATCCCTGAGTATTGATGCGTCTGTTGCCGACGTCCCAGTCGATTTCTTTTTGGAAGCGAGCAATCCGCGCAAGACCTATCTGAGGTGTGTTGCTCGCGAGCATTGCGTCGGCGGTTGTCTGCGCCGTGGGTGGTAGGGGCAGGGAAAAGTCATAGGACATGAGAAAGTTGGACGTTGTATAAGTGGGATACGAGGGTGCTGGGCCGAGACTTCCCTGCGTGATCGACCCCGCCGCGCTCAGTAGTGTGATCGCCGCGTTCTGATTATCTGGCAGGCGCTGCGTCCGCAGAGCGGCTTGCAGCAACGGCGCGACCGAAGCGCGATAGGCCTCCAGATCGGCAACGAGCCGTCTTCGTGCTTCATGCCGCCACCAGACCATCAACACGCTGAGAAGGACCAACGCGATGACAGTCCAGATCGCCAGGCGCTTGGTCCAGTAGAACCGCGGGGGGTTGGGGAAGATCGGTTCGGGAGCGATCTCAACAGCGGTGTTATTCATAACCGCACCCCTTTCACGACCAGCGCTCCGCTCACGTGTGGTAGTCGGCGTTGATTGTCACGTATTCCTTCGAAAGATCGCACGTCCAGCAGGTGGCGCTCGATCTGCCAAGATTGCATGCCAGTTGAACCCGCACTTCCGGCGACGCGAGGGACTTGCTCACTGCTGCGCGATCGAATTCCGAGGGAACGCCTCTCCGGAATACCGTTGTGTCCTGAAGTTTCAGGACAGACTTAGCCGGGTCGAACTTCGCGTTCGCGTATCCGGCGGCCGAGACGATTCGGCCCCAGTTGGGGTCGTTGCCGTGCATGGCGCATTTGACCAGCGGGGAATTCGCGATCGAGCGGGCGATCAATTTGGCATCGGATTCAGTCTTAGCGCCGGTGACTTCAATGCGGATGACCTTTGTTGCGCCTTCGCCATCGGCCGCGATTTGGTATGCGAGGGATTGGCAGACCTCGTTCAAGGCGCTGGTGAACTTCGCGACTTCGGCTTTGGATGCGACTGATGCGCCGAGTCCGGATGCGAGAATCGTCGCGGTGTCGTTTGTGCTGGTGTGATCGTCAACGGTGACGGCGTTGAAGCTGGCTTCGGACGCCGCGCCAAGCAGCTTCCGAAGCAGCGGGGCGGCGATCTTCGCGTCGGTGGTGAGATACGCGAGCATCGTCGCGTGCAGCGCCATGCGTGGCCCGATCATCCCGCTGCCTTTGCAGGCGCCGGAGATGATGACCTGCTCGCGGCCAAGCTTGAACGAGGCGCTGGCGACCTTTCGCTTCGTGTCGGTGGTGAGAATCGCATCCGCGAAACGCAGGGCATGTTCCTCGCTGTCGCCGAGGTATTCGAATGCGCCGCGGATGCCAAATTCGACTTTGTCCATTGGCAGCTGATGTCCAATGATGCCGGTCGAGCAGGGGAGGATCAGGTGCGGGTCGGTGTCCAGCATCGTCGCAGCAATCTGGCACATCCTTACGGCGTCGCGCTCGCCCTTCGTTCCGGTGCAGGCGTTGGCGTTGCCGGAGTTGGTGACGACGGCGCGGAGTTTCCCCTTGGCGACATGCTTTCGTCCGATAACAACCGGGGCGGCGACAACTTTATTGGTTGTGAAGACGGCGGCGGCCGATGCCTCGATTTCGCACGCAAGCAGAGATACATCCGGCGTTTGCGTCGATTTGATTCCCGCATGAACCGCACCGGCCCGGAATCCGCGAGGGGATAGCAAGTGAAGCTGCGACATCCCGCCAAGCGTATTCGATTCATGCCGCAGCGTCGAGAAGCAGAGGGTTGATGGCGGCGTCATTATTGGAGCCGCACTTCCTGCGCGTTTTGCCGTGGGCTGGTAATCGCGCCCTATTTTCGGGTCGATGAACCGATTGACGCCGGGAGTCGGTGTCGTGGGAAGAGAATGCAATGAAGATTTGGCACATTGGAGCGTCCTCCAATCCATTTCGCGTGGACGGTGTGTCTCGCACCGTCTGGCTTCTCTCCCGCGAGCAGGCCAAGCTCGGGCATGATGTCACGCTAGTGATCGACACGCCTCCCGAGCCAGCCGCGATCGAAATAGCGCGGGCCGCGGGGATTACGCTGCTACATGTCAATGCGACTTATCGGACCTATCCGCACGAAATTCAGCGGCTCATCTGCGAAGAGAGGCCGCAGCTGGTCCACATGCACAGCGTCTTCATTGTCCGCCAGGCGACAATGGCGCGGGTGCTCAAGCAGATGGGCGTGCCGTACATCATCACCCCGCACGGCGGCTTGGCGCCGCAGGTGCTGCGCCGCGGGATCGTGAAAAAGACGATCTACACGATGCTCCGCGAGCGGCCGCGCTTCATGGGATCATCGGGGGTGGCGCTGGTCACTCCTGCTGAAGAGAGAGCGGTCCGCTCGTTCATCCCGAACTATCGCAATCCGATCCGCTGGATGCCCAACCCGGTCGAGATCGATCAGCTCGATCCGCACCGCTGGCAGGGTTTGCAGAACCCGCAGAAGCTGGCGTTCCTCGGGCGTTTCGACGTGCTCGTGAAAGGGATCGACATCCTGATCGAGATCGCGCGGCTGCTGCCGCACATGCAGGTGGAACTGTACGGGACTGAAGATCCCAAGACGCTGGATTGGCTGAACCGTCTGCGCCTTGATCTGCCGAAGAACGTGACGTTCAACAAGCCGATCTTCGGGCTCGATAAAGCGAAGATGCTTTCGGGCGCGACGTTTTATCTTCAACCGTCCCGATGGGAAGGATTCCCCGTGTCCGTCGCCGAGTGTCTGCACCTTGGCGTGCCGTCGGTGATTGCAGATACGCTGGATCTGGCGCAGCTTTTCTTCCAGCACGACCTGGGATTGGTCATCCCGCTAAGCCCGCCGCAGGCCGCGGCGCAGATTCGGGCGGCGATTGCGAATCAGAATAAGCTGATCGAGTGGTCGCAGCGGGGACGGAAGTTCGCGCTGGAACATTTCCACCCCGCAGCGGTGGCGCAGAAGCACGTTCGACTGTACGAGGAAATTCTCGAACAGCATGCGCGCCATGCGCGCAACCCGGCCGAGCAGACGTTCGATTCAGTCCTTCCGGCTCCGAAAGCTTCGAATGGCCAAGGGTCCAATGGACAAAGCAATGGTCGCAACGGACAGGTCCGCAGGAGTGGCTTCCAGATGATGCCGGCCCATCTCCGTGGAACCTTCAAGACGAACATTTCGCGGCTCTTCGAGCGATCCAACCGGGTCTTCGGCACTCCGGACGCCGCGCGAACCGTCGTGCTCTGCTATCACTCGATCAACACCGCCAATGCAGATCTGGCGGTCGATCCAACCGTCTTCCGCGCGCAAATTTCCGCGCTAAAGGAAGCCGGTTTTGAATTCCTGAACTTTGGCGATCTGGTTTATCGCATGCTCCGGTTCGGCCCGCCGCGGAACAACATCGCATGCATCACCTTCGATGATGGGTACGAGGACAATCTCACACTTGCCGCGCCGATCCTGTCGGACCTGCGCGTTCCGGCGACAACGTTCATCACCAGCGGACTGATGGCGCGCGATCAGAAGGTGCTCGAGAGCTTCCGCACGCTGACGCACTACGACACGAGCTATCTTTCCGCGACCCAGGCCGCGGAACTGAGCCGTGCGGGATTTGAGATTGGTGCTCACACGCATACCCACGCTAACTTGGCGCGGCTGAACGAGCAGCAGACGCGCGAAGAGGTCACGCGCAGCAAGGCGATGATCGAAGACGCAATCGCCCGGGCGGTCCGATCCTTCGCGTACCCGTTTGGGAAGAAGAACATCCACTTCACGCCGATGACGACCGCAGTCGTGCGCGAATCCAACTTCACCGGTGCCGCGGCCATTGCGTTCCGCTCAGTCACCGCCAGCGAGTCGATCCGGGTGTTCCAGGTCCCACGCTTCTTCATTAACCGCTCGGACACGGAGGAGAGCTTCGTGCAAAAAGTGCGCGGGGATTTCGACTGGCTTGGGTCGATCCAGGAGAGCACGCCGATGTGGCTCAAGGGGGTCGTTTCGCCTGAAGATAAGTATTAAGCGATAGGGTCTTCCCAATCGGGAGGATCTGCTACATTTTCCCAACTTTCCGCATCTCCCCCAGCTTCACAGTCCGCCTTTTGCGCAACGTGGCGGTTTTTAAAAGCGTTAGGGCAATCCGTCGCTCGAGAACTAGGCACGGCGAACTTCCTAACGGGCTGCAAACCGCTGAAAATAACGAAATTATTGGGCTTTGGCCCCCTCATTCTAAGGGTGGCACGTCGCTCGCTGAAGTGCCGTCCGCCGCGGGTTCGCGGCAAGATGCGGAAAAGGTTCGGCGTTGTGTATCCGGACCTGAGAACGTACCATGAACGTGTCGTTGGAGGCTTACCTGGCTCTTTCGAAAAGTGATGGCTTGGTGGTCTCCTTCGCGGTCTCTCGCCGCTAGTAAGTAGAGCGCGTATGAATCAAGTCGATGTGGGTGCATCGATACGAATTAGTCGTGATGAAACGTGACGGCCTGGAGTGACAAGTACAGCGCAGATGTGAACGGACGGATCGATTCACATGGAAAGCGTCTTGTTGGATGGTCCGGGGTCGCGGTGTTTAAAGGCGCAGCTTCTGGATATCGGACGTTGATCGATCGGTTGGCAAGAATGTCAATCAGAATGGTCCCAGTTATCCGACAATCCAGAGTTGCCCAGGCCTGATTCGGTGCGCGTGTGGCCGCCGGCATCTGCTGTAAAAACTCGACGGCCGAACTCCACAGGAAGAATGGAATCTTCTTACTTATTGGACGGCACGGATGTCGCCCACTGTGGAGGACAGTTTGTACTGAAAGCGAGTTGCCTTGGCTTTGCAGGTATCGTAAATCCGAACTGCCAAAAGCCAGGAGATGTGGAATGCGAGCGCGAGACGAAATCATGATCCAGGACCCGCGAGCAGCGTTGGCGCACTATCAGCCAATGCCCGCGGCGATGGTCCCATCCGCGCCGATGGCGCAGCAACTGCCGGAAGTCCCGGAGACCTCGATCGTTCGAGCGATCCTTCGGCACTTCTGGCTCGTGGTGCTGTTTGCCACAATCGGCGCCGGCGGAGCATTTGCCTTCCTTAAGTACGCCAAGCCGCTCTATACCGCTGAAGCCAAGGTTTACATTCAGCCGCAGTCCAGCATGCAGCCGTTGAATGTCGCGCTCGGCTCGTCGCAGCGATCCAATTATCTATACACGCAAGCAGACATAATCCGGAGCAGCGTCATCCTTAAGCTGCTGCCGCCGGAACTTGCAACTCTTCAGACTTTCGAAATTACGCACGGCGACATGGTCAAGTACCTGCAAAAGGAGCTAGCCACCGATGTGGACCGCAAGAACGACATCATCTCCGTCGCGGTAGAATCTCCTTACGCAGAGGAAGCTCCAAAAATTACCAACGCGGTTGTTACCGCATACCAGCAGTATCAACTCGCTGACAAGAACACGACGGCGTCAATTCTTCTTAAAACCCTTGGCGACGAGCTGAAGAAAACCCAGGCTGAGAAGCAGCTGCTGGACGAGAAGAAGGTGAAGTTCGAGGCCGCCAACCCCTTGGTGCAAAGCGCCGCTCAGGGCGCGTTCCAGGGGCAATTTACAACGTATCTTCAGGCGTTGACCCAGGCGCGCATCGATTCGATCTCGAAGCAAGCAGCATTCGGGCCGCTCAATGATGCAGTCCTGCGTGCCAAGAGAATGGAAGAACAACTCTCGATGCAGTTGGAGGACGCTCGCGACCAGGTCAAGAACTCCAATGCAAAGGTGCAGGAATACCTCAAGCTCCAGGGCGACATCGAAGAGCGCAAGGCGTTTATCGCACAGGTCACTGACAAGATCAAAGGCCTGGAACTGGCCAAGGAAGCGCAGACGATCGTGAATGATGTGCAGGTGCTTGAGCAGGCCACCGTTCCAGAGAAGCCGAGCTTCCCGCGGAAGACTCGGACACTGGCGGCGGCGATCTTCGTCGGGGCGCTGCTGGGCGCTTGCCTGGCGCTGGTTCGCGATCGGATGGACACGCGGATGCGGTCGGTCGAGGAAATCCAGACCGTCATCGGTCTGCCGATTCTCGGTGTGGTCCCGGCGATGAGCGGACGCCGAACCGCAATCGCCCGCGCGATGACGGTTCACCTTGATCCGCGCTCGGTGGTCGCCGAGGCATATCGAACGATCCGCACAGCCGTCTATTTCGGCGCTGGTGAGCAGGCGTGCAAGACGATCCTCATGACCAGCCCCGAGCCTGGCGATGGCAAGACGACCAGCGCCAGCAACCTGGCGATCGCGATCGCTCAGACCGGGCGGTCGGTCCTGCTGCTCGATGCGGATTTCCGCAAACCCACGCAGCATAAGAACCTGGATATCAAGGACGCGATCGGGCTCAGCTCGGTGCTGGCCGGCCGCGAGCCACTGGAACGCGCCATTCAACGCACCGGCGTGGAAGGGCTCGATATCCTGCCGTGCGGTCCAATCCCCGCCAATCCATCTGAGATTTTGAACAGTCGGGAATTTGGAGAGTTGATCGACTCGCTGGCAGCAAGATATGACCACATTATCTTTGACTCTCCGCCGGTGAACGCTGTAACTGATGCTCGTATTCTCGGCGCAGTGTGTGATGCGACCATTTTGGTGATGCGGGCCGACAAGAGCACGAAAAAAGCTGGCGAGCACGCACGAAACGGGCTCTTGGCCGTCGGAGCCCGGATTCTGGGCGCCATTGTCAATGATGCCCCGAATCGCAAAGGTTACGAAGTGTACGGCGGAAGTTATTACGGCAGCATCGACGTCCGTACGCGACAAGCTGACCGGGCCGCCGATCCGGTCTTGGACGGCCGACGGCTGCCGAGCCAGTAGACAAGTGCAACAGGCTTGGCTTGGATGCCCTGTTGCGACGACCGCAAGGTCGCGATGAGAAGTGGGTGAGAAAGAAATTTCGGGCATCGCGGTTGCTCTCCGGATGCTCGGAGTGATTCGAAAGGTCTGGAGAAAGGCGTTTTTCTCGGAGCTTTTGGATGGCCCTGCTTAGGGCTGTGGTTCCCGGACGCAGTTAGAGGCATAACAAGAGCCAAAGGCTCAAAGGCGTGCGGGCTGTTCGATGGACGAAGGCATCTTGTGAGAGTCGGTGCGATGGAACGCACGCAGTCGATTCGACGAGAGCCGGAAGGGTAAGAGGCACGTTTATGTTACGACGACCGATCACAAGCGACTTCAATGCACGGCGATTGCCGCGGCGGCGCAGTGTGCAAAGCATGCTGACCACCGAGCAGATGAACATCGCAATCCAACGCGAGAGCGCCCGTGCTGATCGCAGCGGGGCCGAGTTCGCGCTGGTGCTGTTCCGCATTCGCAATCGCGACCGCTCGTCCCTCTCAACCGTGCGCCTCGCCAAGACCCTGCTTGGCCGCATCCGCGCCACCGATGACATCGGTTGGTACGATGAGGATCATCTGGGAGTTCTGCTCCCGGACACCTCTGCGAGCGGCGGCTGGCGCTTCGCCGATGCCGTCTGCGGGCTTGCTTCCCAGCGGATGCATCGTCCGCTGTGCACGGTCTACTCTTATCCCACGAAATGGTTCACCGACGACGAAGCGCCCACCACGCCGCTGCTTCGCAATGATTCTCCACGAAATGGCAACGGCGATGGTCGCTACGCCGTCCGCAACCTGATTCCGTATTTCCTCGACGGTGTGAAGAACGGCCTCGAACAGCCGCCAAGCGCTGTGCATCGTCTTGAGACGCTGCTGATCCGTCCGCTTCCCTGGTGGAAGCGCGTGATCGACGTTGTCGGCGCGCTGATCGGGCTGCTGTTTGCGTCGCCGCTGATGCTCTTTGCCGCCCTGTCGATCAAGATGACCAGCAAAGGCCCGATCTTGTTCTCTCAGCGCCGTGCCGGTCTGGGCGGTCGGCCGTTTACGATCTACAAATTCCGCACGATGATCGTCGATGCAGAAGAGCAGAAGGCCGCGCTCAAGGCCAAGAACGAACAGGACGGCCCTGCGTTCAAGATCAAGGACGATCCGCGCGTCACGAAGATCGGCAAGTTCCTCCGCAAGACCAGCATCGACGAGCTTCCGCAGCTCTGGAACGTGCTCAAGGGTGACATGACCCTGGTCGGTCCGCGGCCGCTCCCGGTCAATGAATCCGATGCCTGCGAAGGCTGGCAACGTCGCCGGCTCGATGTGACACCTGGTCTCACCTGCATCTGGCAGGTGAAGGGACGCAGCCGCGTCAGCTTTGCCGAGTGGGTTCGCATGGATGTTGCATACATCCGGCGGCGAACGTTCTTCCACGACGTCTCGATTCTGATGCAGACCATTCCGGCGGTTCTGCTTCGAAGAGGCGCCCGATAAACACCTGTCGCTAAAGGCATTACGGCCGGAATAAACGGAACGTAACCCGGTGGATCAAGCGGCGTCCCTATTTAGATGCGTTTGATCAACTGGGAAACCAAACCGATAAACCAGCAGAGACCGACTCCTGTGACGACCGCGCTCCTGGACAACTTCCCGCTCGACATTCAGCGCTGCGATGTGCTCGGCGTGGACATCAGCGCCGTGAACATCCCGCTGGCGATCCGCCAGATCGACACTTGGATCCATAACCGCGAGTGCAACTACGTCTGCATCACCGGCGTGCACGGGGTGATGGAAAGCCAGCGCGATCCGCACCTCAAGCGGATTCACAACGCCGCCGGCATGGTCACCCCTGACGGCATGCCGATGGTCTGGATCAACCGGCTCGCGGGGAATTCGCACGTCACCCGCGTCTACGGTCCAGATCTGATGGCCGAGGTGTGCGCTCAATCGGTCGCGAAGGGTCAAAAGCATTTCCTCTACGGCGGCGGCGACGGAGTTGCCGAACTGCTCTCTGAGAAGCTGAGCGAGCGCTTTCCTGGTATCCAGATCGTCGGAACCTGTACGCCTCCTTTCCGTCCGCTGACCGAGGAAGAAGACCGCGCGGTGATCCAGCAGATTAACCACAGCGGCGCCGACATCGTGTGGGTCGGCCTTTCGACCCCCAAGCAGGAACTGTGGATGGCCAAGCATCTGGGTCGCATCCACCCGCCGGTGATGATCGGCGTAGGCGCCGCGTTCGACTTCCATGCTGGCTTGAAAAGCCAGGCTCCCCGCTGGATCCAGAAGATCGGCATGGAATGGTTCTTCCGTTTGGTTACCGAACCTCGACGACTCTGGCGGCGCTATCTCACCAACAACCCGCTGTTCTGCATCTACTTCCTTCTCCAGACGCTGGGCATCATGAATTTCTCCGCGACGCGCGAGCCGCGAGAAATGTCGCCGGCGAAGTCCACGCACTGATCGGTTGCGATCCCGCGACGTCATCGTCCGCTCAATTCACGAAGTTGTAGCGTTCGCGCATTTTGTAACTCCACACGAGTTTCTCGTTTCCAAAGCCCGGGAGCTGGCTCCCGCGCCAGCGGACCCACACGGAACAAGTTCCGTGGGCTTTTCCGTCGACGGATGGAAGCGCGGAAGACAAAGCTACAAAAGCTACTAACGCGTCTCCTGTCGCGCCGCGATGGCAAAGCGTCGTCGGTCGTGTGGTGGACAGATCTGCTATTTCGAGATAAATCCTTTCAAATCCTTACTTTGCAATCATATTTCCGTCGCTGCGCACCAGTGTCAATAAAAAGACTATAATGTCCCGTGCAATCAACGAGGAGTCCTTCATGCACGAACGCGTTTCCTCCGTCGGCAATACACATCGGTCCTTCAAAGTCTCTTTGCGCGGGATCGAGCTGCTTCATCATTCCCTGTTCAACCGAGGCTCGGCCTTTACCGAGCGGCAGCGGGATGTTTTTGGTTTGCGCGGGCTGCTTCCGCCGGGGGTGAGCACGCTGGCGCAGCAATCCAGGCGGATGTACGAGAGCATCTCCCGCAAAAGCGATCCGCTGGAGAAGTACATCGGTCTGGCGTCGCTGCACGATCGCAATCAGGTGCTGTACTTCCGGCTCCTGCTGGATCATCTGGAGGAGTTCCTGCCGATCGTCTACACGCCGACGGTGGGGCTGGCGTGTCAGCAGTTCAGCAAGCACTTCCGGCAGATCCGGGGGTTCTGGATCACGCCGGCCGACCGGGGCCATATCTTCGAGGTTCTCGCCAATGCGCCGTATGACGATGTTCGGCTGATCGTCGTCACCGATAACGAGCGGATCCTCGGTCTTGGTGATCAGGGGTGCGGCGGGATGGGGATTCCGGTCGGAAAGCTCGCGCTCTACACCGCGGCGGCCGGCATCCATCCGACGCAGACCCTGCCGATCAGCATCGACGTCGGCACCGACAACGGCGCGCTCCGCGCTGATGATCTCTACCTCGGCTGGCAAAAGCCACGGCTGCGCGGACGCGAATACGATGAACTGATCGAGGAGTTTGTCTCGGCCGTCAAGCGACGATTTCCGGGGGCTCTGCTCCAATGGGAGGACTTCAAGAAGCAGAATGCGTTCGATCTGCTGGATCGTTATCGTAAGGTCCTCCCATCATTCAACGACGACATTCAAGGAACGGCCGCCGTCGCGCTGGCGGGGGTGCTGGCATCGGGGCGCATCACCGGGCGGCGCATCGATCAGGAGCGCGTCCTGATCCTCGGCGGCGGCGCCGCGGGAATCGGCATCGCTCGGCAGCTGCGCGATGCGATGCGACGCCAGGGTCTTGAAGGAGAAGCTCTCATCCGCGCCATCGCCGTGCTCGACAGTGGCGGGCTGCTCATCGCCGGACGCGATCTCAAGGACAAAGCCAAGCACGAATTTGCCTGGCCGAGTCAGCTTGCGGGTTCGCTGGGCTTTACTCCCAGCAAAGCCGGCGATCTGCTTTCGCTGATCAACGCGATTCGTCCCACGGTTCTGATCGGAACATCCGGCGAGGCCGGCGCGTTTTCTGAGCCGGCGGTCCGCGCGATGAACCAACACGTCGATCGGCCGGTTATCCTTCCGTTCTCAAATCCGACCAGCAACTCGGAAGCGATCCCAAAGGACCTGATCGAATGGACCAGGGGGCGTGCGCTGGTCGCGACTGGCAGTCCTTTCCCGCCGGTGACCTACAACGATCGGTCAATTCAGATCGGCCAAGGCAACAACGTGCTGATCTTTCCGGGGGTAGGTCTTGGCGTACTTGTTTCACAGGCCAGGGAAGTAACCGACTCGATGTTCACCGTCGCGGCCGAGGCGCTGGTGCACTGCGTCAGTGCTGATGAACTGTCCCAGGGCGCGCTCTATCCGCGGGTCGCAGAGCTGCGTCGAATCAGTTCGATGATCGCCCAGGCAGTCGTGCGCGAGGCCCGCGACAAAGGGGTCGGTTCGCGGATCCCGGACGAGCAGATTCCCGGCGCCGTCGCAGAGGCCATGTGGACGCCGGAGTATCCGGACCTGGAGCCGGTTTAAAGCAGTGGCGCGGACGCCCGCTGACGTTTGTAAGGCTGGCTCATTTAAGAAACTTCACGCGACCGGTCTTCATCGCATACACCGCGCCGACGAGTTTCATCCGGCCCTCGGCGCGGCGCGCTTTGGCTTCCGGCGTCTGCTGGATTTGGCGCATGACCCATCGGACGTTGGCTTCCACGGCGTCGGAGAGCATCCGATTCGGAGCCAGCCTGCGATTCACATTCTTCACCGCGGGGGTGATGCTCTTTACCAGCTTGGCGATGCGCGAGTGATGGCGCACGCCATGCATGGTGGATTCCATCGCGGCCGCGACCGCGCCGCAGCCCTCATGACCCAGCACGACGAACAGCGGCGTCTGGAGATGCACGCCGGCGTATTGCATGCTGCCGTAGATCTCCGGGGAGATCGTGTTGCCGGCCACGCGGATGACGAACAGCTCGCCGAAGGTGGCGTCGAAGAGCAGTTCCGGCGGGACGCGCGAATCGCTGCATCCCAGGATCGTCGCGAAAGGACGCTGCTCCTTTGCAAGCTCCGCGAGGATCTCCTTGCGCATCGTGGGGAATCGCGCCTCGCCGCGGAGGAAGCGGCGGTTGCCTTCGATCAACCGGCGCAATGCCTGATAGGCGGTCATGCCGGGGCCGGAGTCGGGGGAGAATGCCATGACGGAAAGTGTAGCTGTGGTGACGTCGAGGATCGAGGATGCGGCCGATGTGGTTGACGCCGCAAGCATCGTGCTTCTCCCGCCGGACTGTAAAAGTTGGTTCACCGCCGGTTGGCATTGAACTGCACATCGATGTCGCTTTAACTAAGCGATGCGACACCGGGCGTTGGCGGCCGGTGGATCTGGTGAATCATCTCGTTTCCGGAGACATCCCATGCATCGATTGGCGCTTCGCGCGGCTTTGATCTTGAGCGCTGCGGTTCTCGGAACCTGCATCGTTCCGTTTGCCAAGTCCCAGGATGCCGCGCCGGTTGCGGCGCAGGATGCCGGTGCTGGGAGAGGTGGCGGGGCTGGACGCGGCGGCGCTCGCGCAGGGCGTGGGGCACCGCCTCCTGCGCGACCCAATCCGCTTCCGGCGTTTTATGATCCGAAGCTGACAGTGGAAAAGCGCGTGTCGGACCTCGTTTCGCGGCTGACGCTCGACGAGAAAGTCGGGCAGATGCAGATGGCGGCTCCGGCGATCGAGCGGCTGGGAATTGCGCCGTATGACTGGTGGAACGAAGCGCTGCATGGCGTGGGTCGAGCCGGCACTGCGACTGTCTTCCCGCAGGCGATTGGCATGGCCGCCACGTGGGATGTGAGTCTGCATTATCAGATGGCGCAAGTGATCGGCGTCGAGGGTCGCGCCAAGCACGCCGAGGCTCGCGCGAACAATGATTTTGCGCGATACACCGGGCTCGATTTCTGGTCGCCGAACGTCAACATCTTCCGCGATCCCCGCTGGGGGCGCGGGCAGGAAACCTATGGTGAAGATCCATATCTTTCGGGACGTTTCGCGATCTCGTTCGTGAAGGGACTTCAAGGCGATCATCCCGTTTATTTCCAGACAATCGCCACGCCGAAGCATTTCGCGGTCCACAGCGGGCCGGAACCGCTCCGGCATGCCTTCAGTGCTGACATCACAGATCAGGATTTGTACACGACGTATTTGGCCCAGTTTGAGGCGTCTGTAAGGGAGGGGCGTGCCTATTCAATCATGTCGTCGTACAACGCGCTGAACGGCGTGCCGAACTCGGGGAACAATCGGCTGCTCAACGACATCCTTCGCAAGCAATGGGGCTTTAATGGATACGTGGTTTCGGATGTCGATTCCGTGGAAGACATTTTCCTGCCGCGAAGTCATGCCTATACACCCACGGCGGTGGAGGCATCCGCGCTGGCTGTGAAATCGGGGAATGATCTGAACAGCGGCACGACGTATGGCCGCGGCCGGCAGGGCCGGGGGGCGGTTACAGCGGATAACGTGCCAATTGCGCCGGGTGCAGCCGATGGCGCGGCGCCCGCGACGCAGGCGGGGCAATCGCCGTTGGCGCTGGTCAACGCCGTTCAGCGTGGTTTGATCAGCGAGAAGGAACTCGACGTTGCGGTCGGGCGGCTGATGGAAGCCCGCGTGCGTCTCGGCGAGTTCGATCCCCCTGGTTACGAAGGCAATCCGTACAACAAGATCACCCCCGCGATGAACGACACGGCGGAGCATGATGCCCTGGCGCACAAGGTCGCCGACGAATCGATCGTGCTGCTTAAGAATGCGAACCACACGCTGCCACTCAAGACGACGCTCGGCACGGTCGCCGTGATTGGTCCGAACGCCGATGCGATCACGATGCAGTACGGCAATTACAACGGAACGCCGACCGAGCAGCATCGGACCTCGATATTTGAAGGCATCCGCAATGCCGTCGGCGCAGCGCACGTCATCACGACCGCGGGTCCACAAGTCCCGCTGGTGACCGACCGCGTGGCGCTCGCCGAGCCCGTGAAGGAGGATTATCTATTCACTGATGCAACGAAATCGAAGAAGGGTCTGACCGCGGCTTATGCAGCAGATCCGGCGGGGCTCGCGCAGCCGTCGCGGACCACTGTCCTGGAAGACGGTGTGCTCGGGATGCCTGCCGAAGGTAGCGGCATCTCGTACAATCCCGGCTTGGCGGTGAAGCTGACCGGCGTGCTGGTGCCACCCGTGAGCGGTGATTATCAGCTTGGCGCCAAGGGTCGAGAAAACTTCCGCGTCCTCATCGACAACAAGCCCCTGATCGACGAAACGCAAGGCGGCGCTTTGCGGACAGCAGGCAACAGCATCCATCTGGAGAAGGACAAAGCCTACCCAATTACTGTCGAGTTTACGCATGCCGTGCCGGGTGGTGGCGCGAATCGTGGGCGCGGTGCTGGTCCCGGAGGTGGTGGCGGTGGCGGAGCCGGTCGCGGTGGCGGTGGACGCGGCGGCTCTGTTTCCTTTGGGTCGAGTCCCCAAGCTCCTGGCGTAAGCGCGACCCCAGCAGCCGATCCCAATACCGATCCCCTCGTCCAACTCGTCTGGACGCGCCCGACCGTCGACGGCGCCCCGGCCGACACCTCCGGAAAGAATCTCTTCGCGGAATCCGTCGAACTCGCGAAGAAAGCGGACGCGGTCATCCTCGTCGTCGGCATCGATGCGAGTCTCGAGCGCGAACAGCAGGCCGTCCGCTTTATCGGCTTCTCCGGCGGCGATCGCACCCTGATCGAATTGCCCGCCGTTCAGGAGAACTTGATTAAGCAAGTCATGAAAGCGGCCGGGAATAAGCCGGTCGTTTTGGTGAACTGCTCCGGCAGCGCCATCGCGCTGAACTGGGCCAACGAAAATGTCCCGGCGATCGTGCAGGCGTGGTACCCCGGTCAGCATGGTGACGCAGTCGCCGATGTTCTTTTCGGCAAGTACAACCCGGCCGGGCGTCTGCCGGTGACGTTTTACAAATCGACCGAAGACCTTCCCGAATTCACCGACTATGCGATGGTCAACCGCACCTATCGCTACTTCACCAAGCCGGTGCTGTATCCGTTCGGGTATGGCCTGTCGTACAGCACGTTTGAATACTCGGGTCTGACAGCACCGACGCGCGCCGGCACCGGCGACGACGTGAAGGTTTCGGTCAACGTGAAAAACACGAGCACGGTCGACGGCGAAGAGGTCGTTCAGTGCTACGTCAACCGCGATGTCCCGGCGATCGACCGGAAGACCCTGCCGGAGCCATCCAAGATGACCGACGAACAGGCCACGCTCGCATCGACGCCGCGAAAGTCGCTGGTTGGTTTTGCCCGCGTTCCGCTCAAAGCGGGGCAGAGCAAGACGGTGACGTTTACGGTCACGACGCAACAACTCTCGCTGGTCGTCGGTAAAGATGGCAAGCGCGAAGTCCGGCCGGGAAATCTTCAGATCCAGGTCGGCGGCAGCTCAGCGATCGTGCCAGGAAGCCTGACACAGAATCTGACTCTGGAAGGAGCGGCCAAGGCGCCGGAGTACCATTTCGTTGCCGCAGACGTGAAATGATCGATAAGTTGTGTTCGCAGTCATCGCTACATTAGTTTGTCCGACGGATGATTCGCGATCTGACCAACCGGGAGTACCCATGAACCTTGACCGAAGAAACTTTGCGAAGTCGGCAACTGCCGCCGCCGGAGCGCTTCTATTCCGCGACGCGCTGAGTGGATCAAGAGCGCTGGCACAGACGCCGCCGCAGCAACCGGCGCCAAATACGCCCGCTCCGACATCGCAGGCGCGGGCCTCCAGTTTGTCGACTCCGGCGATCATCACGAAGATCCGCGTCTATTATCCACCAAACTACGACCGCAACGGCGCGCAGGCGTTTGCGCAGAGCAACATGGTGATCCTCGTCGACACCGACCAGGGCATTACCGGCGTCGGTCAAGGCGGATCGCCGGACCTGATCCGCAACCTCGCCCGCTCAGTCATCGGCAAGAACGCGTTCGACTCGGAGATGATCTGGCAGCAGGCGTATATGGACGGGTTCTACTCGCCGGGCAAGGAGCGTCTGCACGGGCTCGGCGGCATCGACCTGGCGCTGTGGGACATCAAAGGCAAGGCGCTGAACGCCCCGCTGTATCAACTGTTTGGCGGCAAAGCGCGCGAGCATATCGAGCTTTACGCGACCGCCGGTTTGCCACCCGGAGTGCAGGCTCAGGGCGGCAGCCTGAAGGACCGCGCCGCCGCGACGATGGCCGCGGGGTATCGCGTTTTCCGCGTTGCCTCCGATAACCTTCCGTACGGCGGTGGTGGCGGACGCGGACGCGGCGGAGCTGGCGCACCCCCGGCCGATGGCGGCGACCGCGGTGCCGCACCGGGCGCAGCCCGAGGTGCGCCTGGAGCGGGACGCGGAGCGCCAGGCGCAGCGCGCGGTGGCGGTGGCGGGGGTAGAGGCGGCGCCACCGTCGCCGATTCGCGGGCGCGCGTCCGCATGATTGGCGAATTTGCACAGCAAATCCGCGAAGGTCTTGGCCCGGATGGCAACTGGATGATCGATCTCCACCAGGAGTTCGATTTTCATGAAGCCGTCGAGGTTTGCAGGCTCATCGAACCGGCGCGGCCTTTCTGCGTCGAGGATCCCCTGCGCGAAGAACAGTTCCGCACACAACTTCCCAAGCTCCGCCAGTTGACCACTGTCCCAATTGCCGCCGGTGAGGAATGGGGCACCCGCGCCGAATTCAGTGAACTCGTCAGTAACCGCGACATCGACTTCGCGCGGGCATCCCTGCCCAACGTCGGCGGTATCACCGAGATGCTCAAGATCATGGCGCTGTGCGATACGCACAAAGTCGGCATCGTCCCGCACTTCACCGCGCCGATCTCTACCGCCGGGCACATGCACACGATGATGGCTTTCCCCGGCCAGGTGCTGATGGAATTCAACCTCGGCGAGCGAAAGCCGGATTACCTGCCGGAATACTTCGAATGCCGCAACGGCAAGGTCTGGCCAAACGACCGGCCGGGGCTCGGAGTGACGGTCGACGAGAAGCAACTCGTATTCGTAGAGGAATTCACAACTGGCGCGCGGGGTGTCACGCTCCGCCGGCCGGATGGATCACCGAGTCATTGGTAACGTGGCTAGCGCTGACCTCTGGCTGGGGAAGGAGGTAGTATTCCCTCAGGAAGCGGCGACAACTTGGTAATTGGTGGCAACTGAAGAATCACGAAGTTACCACTTTGATCTGGACGTGTGGGAACAAATCGTCGCACGACCGATGGCATCGGATATGGTGGAGTTTTGGTCGGAAATATCCCAACAGGTTTTCCGCTGTCGCAGTCAAAGTAGATCAACCCATCCGGCCCGGATCGAATCGCGTACAGGCCATCCTCAGTCATGCCCATCATTCCATTTTGCAGTCGATAGTACATCGCCGGAGCCTGAACGCGGTGGATCTCTCGCCCGCTTTCGGCGTCAAGCGTCACCATCTCTCCTTCCGTTTGGAGGATGCGCACCCGTTTCTGTCCGGCAACAAATACCGCCGACACTATGTTCGTTCCGCGCGGCACGGAAAAATCCCACGTCCTTCGGGCGGTCTTAGCTTCCCAAACAATCAATGTCTCCCCGCCGTTCCAGTAAACGAATTGACCGTCTGCGGTCAGCGCTGGCCTGGTGCCGCTGAGGATGAGCTGCTCGAACGGAATTTCGCGGATAGCCTGTGCACCTGGGAGGTGAACTAGTTTCCACGCAGTGCCCTTGGCCGCGGTCGTTGATGTATAAAGAAGAGTCGTGCCATCATCTGAAAAACTCGCAGGCCCGGCCGGAATACCGCCGTCTCCACGTCCATACGTGTAAAGGACCTTTCCTCCCTCCAAATCGATCACTTCAACATACGCATTATTATAAGGGGCGCCCGGCAACGTCTCACTGGAGCCGAGAACGACGATGCGTCCGCTTGGAGAAATCTCAAACACTGGCCGATCGATGAGCGAAGCGGGCAAGAGAGACTTGCCCGTTGCGAGTTCGTAGACTTGCGTCTCTATAACCGGATTCGCGTTAGCTGAAGCTTTCCGTTCGATCATGACACGGGCGAACGAAGCATGCCCGATAAGGTCCATTCCTATCAGGTCACGCGTGCCTGACTGCAGATTCAGGTGAACGCTCACGGGTTGAGTAGCTTGCGCGGGTGCCTCAGAAGCGCCAGCAATGCAGAGAAGAGCGGCGAAGATGAAGGTTCTCACCAACCTCATTTGCTGACCAATTACTGGAACAGCTTCAGCAGCACGTCGTGTAGATAGGTGCTCCAGATCGCGCACGGCGACAAACGCAATCGATGTGGATGTGAGAGACTGGGAGTTCATTCGAAGCTCCTAGAGATAGGCTTCAGATGATGCTAGTCGATCCGGAAAGGCAATCAAAGATTCAACGGCCTTTGAAAACGCCGCGGTGGCGACTTCGTCTCAGTGCTACGGCGCCAAGGGCAACGCCGAGCGCTGTGAGGCTCCCCGGCTCAGGCACGGTTACCGTCAGCGCCAGCGTGCCGCCGGTTGGCGCGCGACCGACTTGCACGGCCTGCAGCGAATATTGCAGGCCATCGTCCGGGACGAAGCCAAGCTCAAGGCCGTTGTCGATGAGATCGCCGCCGAACTGGAGCAGCGTGTAGTCCCCCGGCGCGAAATTGCCTGCGTCGAAGAGGTTCAGCACGCCATCAAGCGTGAGGTCGCCGCGGATTTCGAGCAAGTCGTTGAGACCGGCCTCGTCGTTCAGCTCGAATTCCAGCTGCGAATCGGGGTTGAGATTCAGCGAGGTGACCTGGAGCGTCCCGATATGACCCGATAGCGTGTTGTCGCCTGGCGCTAGGATGCCGCCGGCTTCTACGTTGACCGGGCCATCGATGACCCCGGTGCCGCCGAGAACCGCATCACGCTCGACGCTTAAGTCTGTCACACCGGAAATGAATCCGTTCACCAGAAGCTTTCCCTCGTGAACGGTGATCGGTGCGCGGAAGTTGTTGTTCTGGTTATTCAGCGCGACGGCGCCTTTTCCAGTCTTGGTTAGGCTTGAAGTACCGACGATGGAGACGAGCTGACCATTCAGGATCAGCGTCTCATCCAGCGCCCGAAGTTCAGCCGCGCCTGCGATCTGGACGATCTCGTGATCGGAGCGGGGGTCGGTGCCGAAGTAGCGGTCGAAACGATCCGAACCAAATCCCTTCCACGGCGTGCCCGATTCGCTGCCGACGGTGATGACCCGCTGCGGGCCGACGCTGGAGTCGAAATCGCTGGCGATGCCGAAGATGTACTGAGCGCTCGCCGCGCTCAGATTCTTCGGATTGCCTTCGGCCAGCCCGAAGTCGAAGGTCTCGTGCGCGATCGTTGCGCCGGTGGCCAGTTGCAGGTTGCCGCCGCTGGAGACGCTCAGCGCGCTGAGTTCGCCGGGGTTTCCGGAGATGATCCCCATGCTGCCAACATTGAATGCCTCGTTGGCAGCGGGCACGACGCCGAGATCGATCTGCCCGCCATTGTCGGCGATGATCGCCGCGCCGGCGGCGACCGCGTGAACGGCGTTGTACCCCAGCAAGCCTTCCGTCACGAGCACGCTGCCACTGCCGAGAGAAGCCTCGACATTGGCATCGAGCCGCCCGCCACCAACGACTGTCCCGCCGATGAAGCTGTTGGACGCATTCAGCGCGGCTGCGCCGCGCCCAGACTTGACGATGCCGGTGTTGCCGTTGCCGTTGATGGAGCGGTTGAAGTTCACTTTCGCGGCCGGTTTCGACGCACCCGGGCCCTGGTACGTCCCATCCGCGATCACCTGAAGGCTCGAGTCAAGGTTGATCGGAGCGGTGATGTCCTGATTGCTGTCGCCGTTGAGATTTCGCGCATGAATCGACGCGGTTGCGCCGTCGGTGCCGCCTCGCATGTTGAGCGAGAAGGCATCGCCATCCGAGGTGAGCGAAAAGCTTCCCACGGCATCGATATCGAGCGCGCCGAGGGTTACATCCTGGTCCAGGACCATGTTCGGCGTTACGCCTCCGAGGGGGACAAGCCGGGCGCGCTGTCCCGCGCCGTTGGGCAGCGTGGGAATCGTGTGATCCGGATCGTCAATCACGCTTCCATCAGGTGGAGTCCAGTTGCCGGCATCGCTCCACAAGGCGCTGTGGGTTGCATACCACGTCGCGGTTGGTGGAGCGCCGCCGAACTCGATATCCAGCGGTGAGATGCCACTGGGGGATTCGGCGTTGGATGCGCGGAATTCGAAAAACCCCTTCACGCGGATCTTCGTGCTGGTGGGGATCGTGGAAGGGTTCAGCAGCGAGCTGCTCGTGAATGTCTGCGCGAAGCTGCCAACGCTTGTGAAAAGCTTGTCGAACTTCACCGTGGGGCGGAGGAGCGCGCTGGTGGTGGCGTTAAGAAAGTCCACCTGCCCTTTGAACTGCGAATGTCCGCCGACGCCAACTGTTCCACCAATGGCGATCGACACGTAACCAGTCGCCGGCGGTCCGAAGGATGGCGCGGTCGGTGCGAAGAATCCGTCGAAATCGACTCGGAGCAGACTGTCGCCGGGGTAGAGGTTGCTTGGATCGTTCTGAACCACGCCGGTGCCTGGCGCGAGGGTGAACGTCGCGGTTGTCGGATTCACGATGTATCCGATCGATCCAAACGCCGTCGCGGTCGAAGCGCCGCTGGTATATGTCTGCTTCAGTTGATACGTCGGAGGAACCGGCATTGCCGAGCCGGCGGGGGGGACGATGCTGATCGACTTCTGCTGCGAGCCTCCCGCGGTGTCCGCGTCGAAGGTCCACTTCGCGGTCGCGGATGAAAACGTAGCTCCGCCGAGCGCCAGAGATTGGCACACTCCAACGATGCATCCGGCAAGCAGTTTCCAGCGATCAGCACGCGCTGATCGAGTGCGAACGAACATCTCAACACCTCCGGCCACGGCAGATCCATCCAGGCGAGCAATCGATGCAGCCCCCGTCCGTGGGAATCGAGGGAACAGATTACTAACAGTCGACGCTGATTCTCAAGTGAATTACCGGGCAAGTTCTGGAAAACTTGCGGACGCCAGCTAATTATTGCGGTCGTTTGGACGGTGACGCGCCGATAATTTGCGATACGGATAAAAGTTCGGTCCCTGTTTGATTCGGTTTGGCGTAATCCATATCCTTGCCGCGGAGTCACTTTGGAGGGTCTGGGCAAATGCAGGAGGTTACGGCGGCACTTGCGCCGGGACGACTGCTCTCACATGGATGTGGACGTTGAATCGCTCGCTTGGTGTAACGATGCAAATGCTTTGTCCGGAGTGCCTTACTCCGCTCATTCCTGAAGATGGCTCGCGCGCCAGATGCCCGCAGCATGGGGTGTTCAGGGTTCTATTTGCGCGCGCTGAGATCCATGCTCCGGAGACTGTCGCGGCGACCGGCCAGATCACCACGGAAGCCCTCCCAGAATCCCCGGCGATGCAGCAGTCGCCACCAACCGATTCGATTCAGGAAATCGCGGCCGAACCATCGGAACAGACGGCGCCGACGTTGCGGGATATCACCGAGACAGTCCCGCAGATCATCGTTGATGATTCGACGCTCCTTTCGTCGCTTTCGGAAGACCCGGCTGAATCTAAGTCGGAAGTGGTCGAAGCACCAGGGCTGGTCGAGCCAGCGGTAGCGAAGTCGCCGGAACCACTTGAGATACCGGATCTTGTTCCACCGTCGGAACCGGATTTGATGGATGACGCGGTTGCCGAAAGCATGGCAGAGCCGGATGTCGCAGTGGAGGCAGCAGCGCTACTTCCACTGCTGCCACAGGTGGACGAGACGGAGATTGCTCCTATCGAAGCCGTTGCGGACGCGCCGGTGCCGACAGTGGCGGATCAAATTGAATCGCCAATCCTGGTGCCTGCTGACAAACCCGAATCGGTGCCGCCATCAGAAGAGATTGTCGCGCCGAAGGCATCGTTCGAAGCTGCATCCGCGCCGCCGAGTCCCAACATAGCAGCGAGTCTGGCGACGCCGCTTCCGCCACCTCCTCTACCAGCGCAGCCACCACCTCCGCCTCCCCCAGCTCCTGAACGATCGCCGCTCCAGATGACACCTCCGCCGCGGCCGCATTTCGCGCGTCCGGTTTCCCCGCCGCGTGAGCGTGAAGTCCCTCACACGCAAACGAGTGAAGCGGTGCCCGCGTCTCCATCGCCGTCACCGCCACGTCCGCGTCCGGTCCGCAAACCTCCTGCGGCACCGCCGATGGTCAGCGCCGGCGACCCTTTCCACACGGGGATGCCAAACAAACCGTTCCCAGCATCCGTCTTCGCGCCGGGCGCGGAGGTTCCCGTGCCACCGGGCGTGCGTCCATCGCCGCCGCGGGCGTCACATGGGCATGGTCGTGCGGTTCCGCACACGCCGCCGCCGATGCCCGCGCCGGTGGTCCCTCCGAATCCCCCGGCGACCGCGAAATCTTCAGGCACTGCGAGACCCGCCGCGTCCAAGCCGACAACGCTCAAATCAACCGCCGAACGACAGTCACCGCGGCAAGTTGCTCCCTCAACGTCACCGTCAAGGCAAGCCCCACCAACGCCGGCGGCCCGGGCACCACTCATCAATCGCACGCGGAAGAAGATGGCGATCTGGGGCGCTGCATTGGCGGCGTGGAGCGCATTAGGGCTCATTCTGGTTCTCACCGGCGTCATGGCCGCGTTCAACGATTCGTTCTCGCTGGTCTGCTTCTTCATCTGGTTCTTCTCCCCCTTTGCCGGCCTGGCGCTTGCGATGTTCGCGATGAGCCGCGAGACGCCCAATCCAAAGCTGGTATGGGTTGCGTTCGTGAGCAACGCTGCGTTGATTATCGCGTGGGTCATCCGGCTGGCGCAATTCTTGATCAGTTCCAAGGGTAGCTCATGAACTTCACCATTAAAGCCCACGGCTTCTTCGTCGCCCACTCGCTGAAGATCAGCGAAGAGGGCGTCGTCTTTCAGAACAGCGCCATCAGCAGGGCCAAGCTCAGCTTCGCGTTCAACCAGATCGATGGAGTGCTGATGTCGGAACAGAACGTGCTGAGCTTTCAGTCAGGGAGTGAAGTCTTTTCGATTCCCACCAAGCCGGATAACCCTCAACATCAGGAAGCAATCGACGCGTTGGTAAAAGCAGTTCAAGGCACGAAAGGGTGACGTTCTACAGCCCTTGCGTCGTTGCGGGATCGCGGACTTTGAAAAGGAGCGAGTTGTCATCCTGAAGATATACATCGATGATTCCAGTGCGGTTGGGTATGCCGCGGTCGCTCAGGTTGATCGCGAACTTGATCGAAAGATGGGAAGGGTCCTTGGGATCGGCGATTCCGGGACTCACGAACGCGTCGATGAAGCGCCCGCCGTTCAAAGACATTCTCAGCGGCCAGAGCAGTTGCCCCTCATGAAACAGAGTGGCCGGTTCGTAAACCGCCGCGTGGGCGGCGAGTTGCTGCGGAAGAGCTAGTGCATTCTGACGAGCCCCCTGAATGACGACGAGCCGTCTACTTCCCAAAGGGGTCCTTCTTTCCCCAAGAAACACAACGGCGTCGTCTGAGGAAATGGTTGCGATCATGACGTTGTACTGCTCGTACTCTCGCCAGACCTTAGGAAGATACTCGGCCCAAAGTTGTGGCGTTTGCACTTGCCTGATCGCTTTTTCGCGAGGGCCCCCAGGGACATACGTGACGGGATCGACATACTCAGCATTCGAAGCAAGCAGGGCCCTGGCCTTAACCGGATCAGTTTCCACCAGCACCGTTCCCGGCGGGGTCACGTGGATGAGGCATTCATGAGACCAATAGACGCAGTGGACGCGCAGCGAGATTTCGGCGCGGTATCGATAGCCGCAGATGGCAATCGAGAGCAGCAGAATCGCCATCGTTGCCCGCAGAATCCGCCGGCGCCAGATCCGTCGGCTTGATGCCGCGGCGTATTCCAGCGGAATCGTTGGACCGTTCGGTGACGGTTCGGACATGAATCACCCCTCAGGATTGTACCTCAGGTTATCAAGTTCCCTCAATTCCGCCCAAAATCCCGTTGAACTTGGGGGAAAGTCCGATATATACTGGTGATCGTGGCGTACCCGGGGGTTTTCACCACCGTCGTACGCAACGGCTGTCAGGGACCGCCGTCCTTACGCCGATCTTTATTATTGAGATTTCGAGTCCGACTCACCGGGCTTAATCGAGGCATGTGTCCTCGCCGGGAGCGGGTTTTTTGGAGTTGCTGCCATTTCTACCAATTTCCGCCACAACGAACAGATCAGAATCTCTCCCATCTTTCTGATCAACGCTCAAGACGAAAAAGTCGGGTCCACATCAACCGCTGAGGCGCTTCGGATGGCGCGGGAGGCCGGTCTGGACCTTGTCGAGGTGGCGCCCACCGCACGTCCGCCGGTCTGTCGAATCATGGATTACGGCAAGTGGCGGTATCAACAGCAGAAGAAGGAAGATCGTTCGCGTGCATCGAGCCGGGCCGGTCAGCTTAAGGAATTGAAGCTGAAAACCGTGCGAATCGGCGATCACGACCTGATGATCAAGATCAATCACGCCCGCGAGTTCCTCAAGGAAGGAAATAAGGTGCAGTTCACGCTCCAGTTCAAGGGACGTGAAATGGCGCACCTCGATCTGGGCCGCGATCTGTTCAAGAAGATCAAGGAAGAATTGTTCCTCGTCTCCAAAGTTGAGCGCGACGCCAAGATGGAAGGGCGGCGGATGACGCTGGTCCTCCAGCCGGATCACAAGAACCCCGCACAGCTCAAGCCGGGACAGCCCGGAGCGCCTGCTGGTGGTGGCCTGAAGACTCCCGCTCCAATGGGCGCGGGGAGCGGGCTGAATATCCCACAGCGCCCGGCAGCGGCGGCGCCGGCACCGCAAGCTGCGGTGTCGCGCTAGCTCGGGCATGGGGATTAGGATGAAGATGAGGATGGATTAGGATTTAGATTAGGACTCGGTCCTAATCCCATTCCTAATCCTCATCTTCATCCTAATCTTAATCTCCATTTCTTTGGCTCCCACGGTTTTGACTCTCGCACAAGCCCTTGTTATCATCCCCGCCCCTCGAAAAGAGGGCGTTTTTCTGCTGAAGGAACCGAGATGGGTTACAAAATGAAGCCTAACAAGGGCGTTGCCAAGCGGTTGCGCGTGACTGCAACCGGCAAACTGAAGCACCGCCACGAGCTGACCTCGCACCTGCGATCCGGTCGCTCGGCCAAGAAAAAGCGTCACCTGGGCCGCGCCAGCGTGCTGGACGAGGGGCATGCCCGTCGTTTCCGCGGTCTGATGCGACTGCATGGGCTGAAGCCCGCGAAGGTCGTGCATGAACGCGCCCTGGCAGAGAAGCAAGAGCAGAGCTCGGAACAGAAGTAGCCGAGTCCGATTGAAAGGAACGTAACATGCCCCGCGTTAAAGGTGGTCCCCAGCATTCACGCAAGCGCAAACGCATCCTGAAGCGCGCCAGTGGGTTCATGGGACAGCCCGGCAAGAACTACCGCTCGGCGCTCGAATTCACGCGTAAAGCGGATGTCTACGCTTACGAGCATCGCAAGCAGAAGAAGCGTTCCTTCCGCGGATTGTGGATCACGCGCCTGAATGCAGCGCTGAAGGAACGCGGGCTCCATTACAACCGCTTCATCCCGGCGCTGATCAGCGCGGGAGTCCAACTCAATCGCAAAATGCTCTCCGAGATCGCCATCGCCGACCCGGCGACGTTTGATGCGATCGTCGAGCAGGTCCGCCAGCACATCGTACAACCCGCGAAGAAGACCGCCGCGGCTGCATAACCTCAGCGGTTCAATGCAGAAACGAGAAGCCCAGGGTGAACTGCCCTGGGCTTTGCGTTTGACGGAGTTCTGTAGCGGCCGCCGTCCCGACGGCCCTTTTTATTGCGACTCGAAGCCGCCGGGCCGGCGGCCACCACAGGTGTGGTGTATCACGCCTTCTTCCAGGTCCCGTCTTTTTGCTTGAGATATTCTCCCGGTTTGGCCTTTTCGTAATTCCGCTTCGCGGCTGCTGCGGCGACCTGATCGACGCTTGTTTTCTGCTCATCGGCGAGAAGCTTGTAGAGTTCCTTGCGGTCGGCGTTTTCGTCGTCGAGGAGCTTCGAGAGCGTCTTGTCATCGAGAAATTCCCGCTTCACTGCTTCGACGAACCCCTGCATGTTCTCGCCGGCTTTCCCGTCGCGCTTGTAGGTGAGCAATTGCGGGTACCGCTTTTCGAAACGGGCCTGGAGTTCCTCTTTGGTAGCGGCCTGCGTCGATGAGGCACTCGCACATATTGTTGTTATCGTCGCCAGCATGGTTGCGAGTAAAAGATGTCTTCGAGTCATAGTTGTCTCGCCTTTGATTGGATTACAACGACGTCCCCGGCGTTCGCGGCTGCGTCGCGGGTTGCGTCGTTGAGATCGTCTGGTACTTGTCCTGGAACGAGAAAAAGTCGTTCAGTTCATTCTGAATGCGCACATTGACGTTGACGTTGATCTCAATCGGCTTGACCTCGATTGGCTTCACATCGACGGTGTTGTTCGTCTCAAGTTTTGCGCACGACACGCCGCCGAGCAGGATGAAACTCGCGGCGGCGGTGAGGTTGTGATTGAAGTATCGCATTTCAAGGTTCAAATCTGAGATTTCAATTTTATCGTGCAAGGTTTAAGACACGCTTACGAGTCTGGAGATAGGTGTTGAGTGCTTCTTCGACGCCGCTGAAATTCAGGGTAATGTCGAACGGTTGTTTCGCATTGGTTCGGCCCTTGCCGACGATCCGGAGTGAGACGACTAGTTTTTCCGTTTCACGCTTGAAGTTGGCGACCAAAGAGTCGTATTCGAAATCCGTTAGTGCCGCGAGGATCTGCTGTTTGACGTTCTGCATGGCCGCCTCGGTGCTGAAGCGCGGGTCAGTCCGGTCAAGGACTGTTGCGAGCTGGTCGGACATGGATCCCAGCCGAAGCGCGCCCGGCCCTTCGCTGGTCAGCTTACCATCGCCGAAGCGGAAATGTGAGCCATCAAAAGTGACGGGGACCTGCCCGGCGATGCGTCCGCTGCCGGTGGCGCGGCCGCTGGTGATTAAAGCGAGCACCTGTGCCAGATCGACATGCTCGGCCGAGACGGTGCTTTCGATCGCGCCGGATACAAGCGGGTACTCAAAGGGCGCCAGCTTGAAACGTCCCCCGGCCCAGCTCAATTGGGCGTCGGCGATATGAACCGCATTTGGGCTCGGTGCGTCGAATACGACGCGTACTCCGGTCAATTCCTGTCCGGAGATTTTTAGCGACGAGGCGGTCAACCACTGCCCGGCAGGAATCGAGAGCGGAACGATGCGATCGATACGTACCTTCGCGAAGGTGCCGCGAAGCTCTCCTTCAAAATCGCCTTTGCCGACGGCGCCGGCATCGTTCAGTTCCAGGCTGAGAGATGTATCCGGGAGCGTCGTGGCGCCGCCGCGATGGTGGTCGACTTTGATATCCAACGTCCCATCGAGCCGCGCGATGTTCTTCTGTGTTTCCAGCGGAAGCAGCCCCTGCATCGCCGCCAGCCTTACGCCACTCGCATACGCGGTCACATCCGCTTTGCCCTTGGCGGGATCGATCAACCCTGAAGCAGTGATTGGCGACTGCTCGACCATGGCGCGGATATTGAGTTGAGACGCCCCGCTAGGCGTTCGGAGCAGCGTCCCGTCGAGCGGAAATTCGACCCGGCTCTCGCCGCGCTTCAGCACCAATGTGCACGATTCGAGTCCAATGCTGCTGACTGGAATCGGCTCGCCGCCGAATGAACCCGAGGAATCCGAGTTCATCTCCGAGAGATTCTCGAGCGAGATGACGAGCCTGGCGTTGTGCACCCGGATGGTCCGAATCTCACCGCGGATCGCTTCGGCCGGGGAGTATTCGATCGTGACGTTTCCAACGCTCAGCCAATCGTCTTTGCCCGCGGTAAGCTTGGAGACGGTCGTGTGCCACGGCGAGGTGCTTGTCAGATCAAACTTCACATCTTCCAACCCAGCAGCGCGGAGTGCCGCCGAAACCTGATGCTGGATGACCGGGGGCAAAACAAGCTTAAGCCCGACCCATACCAGCACCGCAAATACACATGCGGCGATCAGCAGTCGGATGAGCCAGCGTCTGCCCCGGGACATGATTTCACTCTAGCGTTGCGGTGCCCCCGCGGGAACTGAGGGTTCGGTCGTTGGCTGCGTTGAGGGACGAGTCGTCACGCCAAGTCTTGCCAGGTCCACGTCTTCGATTTCCTGCCGCGTAAGGTCGATCGATTTGGTGAAAACCTCCACCCCTTCATTCTCAATATGAAGCGTATACTTCCCCGGCCAGAGAAAAAATGGAACGATGTATTTTCCGACCGGTTCGAACTTGGTGACCTTCGGCTCGGAGAGTCCGGTCCCTTCGACAGAGAGTTTGATGCCTTCCCACTCAGGGCTGCCCCGGACGACGATCACACGGTTCGGCTGCGGAAGAGTGAAAGCGCGGTAAAACAGCATGGCCAGGCTTCCACCTGCGAGCAGCAGGGTGAGCGCGATGGCAAGCACGACGATGAATGTTCGTGGTCGGGATTGCTGAGCTGGAGAATCTTCGAGCGGCATTTGAATGCTCACGGCTTCGGATTATATGTTCCTGCTTATGTGCGGTCGATACACCCTCATTCGCCTGGCAGATTTCACGGACATGTTCCCGTGGATCCGGATGCCGCTGGAATCGCCGCCGGCGCGATACAACATCGCCCCGACGCAGCCGGTCGCGATCGTCGCCAACGACGGGAAGAATCAGGTCCAATTCGTGCATTGGGGGCTGATCCCTTCGTGGGCCAAGGATATGTCGATCGGCAGCCGGATGATCAACGCGCGAGCGGAGACACTCGCGGAGAAACCCGCGTTTCGCGCCGCACTCAAGCGCCGGCGATGCCTCGTTCCCGCCAGCGGGTTCTACGAATGGAAGAAGAGCGGCGACGGCAAAACCAAGACACCGATGTACATCCGGATGAAGAACCAAAAACCCTTCGCATTCGCCGGGTTGTGGGAAACCTGGCACAGTCCGGATGGGTCGGAGCTTCGCAGCTGCACGATCATCACCGGCGTTCCGAACGAGGTGCTCGCGCCGATCCACGACCGGATGGCTGTCATTCTCCGCCCTGAGAGTTATCGAATGTGGCTCACCGCCGGTGAGCTGGCGCAGGAGCAAATGATGCCACTGCTCGCTCCGTACGATGCATCGGAGATGGAGGCATTCCCGGTGAGCCGCGCAGTCAACAGCCCGAAGAACGATCTGCCCTCATGCATCGAGTCCGTCGCCAGTGAGGAACTTTTCTGATACTCTGCTGACCCCCGGTCCACAACTTGCTCCATCACCCCTGAAGCCGTGGCGGCTTGTTGTCGCCGCAAGTTTCTGTTCATAGCAAGTTGAAAAGGATGCATCATGAAAAGCAAACGATTGGCACTTTTGTTGTCCGCAGCGCTGGCGACGATAGGGTGGAATGCAGTTTCTAACGCCGATTCAGCACAACCCGGACAGGACGCGGCGCTGTTGCTGGCACAGGCCGGCGGCGGTGCCGGGGGATCGGCAGGTGGGGCGTCGGCCGGACAGAGTGGCACGTCGTCCCGCGGCGCAAATTCCGGCGCCAGCGGCAATTCCTCCGGCTCGACGGGAGCTAATACTGGTACTGGCGCAAATACCGGAACGTCGGGACAACCAACAAACAACAACCCCAATCAAACCCCGCTTCAGCAGTTGCCAAACGGCACCGCTGCCGGTGGAACTGCCGGAGTCGGTGCCCCGGGAACCAACGGACCGAATGTCGGTGCGACCGGCGGCACTGTCGGAGTCGGGGCGCCGGGGACCAACGGTCCCAACGGTGTAGGAACCACAACGGTCAATCCTGGTACCGGAAGCCTCAATACCGGCATTCAAACAAACCCCAGTAATGTTGGCACGCTCCTGCCCGGCCAAGGCGGCGCCTTTCCCGGCAATGGGTCGATCAATCCTGGATCGGGATCGTTGAACACCGGTATTGGCACGCTCAACAACGGTTCCTTGACAACAGGCTCGTTAAACACTGGATCGTTGAACGGCGGCCCGCTGAACTCCGGATCCATCAATATGAATTCAGCGACGCTCAGTTCTGGAACGATTTCCCCAGCACCAATTCCCCCAACATCGCGTCCGACACCACCGCCAGTTGGTGGTCCCCGCTGATCAAGCGATAGCGATTGCAATGCCAGCTCATTTTTCGGGACTCTCTTGTGGCAAGCCACGAAGAGTCCCGATATTTTGCGCCGGCGTGAGGTTGTCAAAGATGCCTTAAATCTTTGCTACTCCTTGCGGTTTCGATTTACAATTCTCGGCTGGGCCAACAACCGACAGGAGGCGCGCTCATGAATTCATTCTTGAACAAGGCCGCGTGTGTGCTGGGTCTGAGTCTGGCACTCGGGACAATTGCGGGTTGCGAGAAGGAGCCAGCGCCGTCGACTCCCAGCACTCCGGCAGCGCCGAAGCCACCCGCTCCGCAAGCCGGCAGCAGCGCCGCCGGGGCGATGCAACAGATGACCGATGCCGCCAAGAGTGCCGCCGCCAATGCTTCGTCCACTGTCCAGGCGGAAGCTCAGAAGCTGCTCGACCAGGCGCAGGCATATATCAAGGATAACAAGTGGGACCTGGCGGACTCCACGATCAAGAAGCTGGAAGAGATGAAGGCATCGCTGCCGGCCGAGTGGGCGACGAAGGTCGAACAGGCGCGGACGGCGTTCAACAGCGCCAAGAGCGCTGTCGCCAACATCCCCGGAATGGCGCCGAATCCCGCAGCGCCTGCCGCGCCAGCGCCGGCTCGAGGGCAGTAACCGCATTACGGGGTAACAATCTATTTCGCTACGGAGAGTTGGCCTATGCGCCTGCTTAAGGAATTTCGTGATTTTGCGATGAAGGGGAACGTGGTCGACTTGGCCGTTGCCGTGATCATCGGCACGGCATTCGGGAAGATCGTCACGTCGATGGTCGAGGATGTGCTGATGCCACCGGTTGGCAAGCTGGTGGGCAATCTCGATTTCAGCAATCTGTATGTTTCGTTGTCGGACAAAATCGACGCCGCAAACAGCGCCAAGCACGCACAGGTTGCCGCGACCCAACCGGCGACAACTCAGAGCATGGTCAGCAGTGTCACCGACCTGTTCGACACGGCCACGCGACTGCCTCTGGCGGAGGCTCGTAAACTGGGGCCGGTGATCGCTTATGGCAATTTCATCACGATCATTATCAACTTCGTGATCGTGGCATTTTGCATTTTCGCGGTGGTGAAATTGATGACCGTCGCGCAGAAGCGATTTGAGAAAGAGCAGGCCGCCGCGCCACCGCCGCCGCCGACGAAGGAAGAGGTCCTGCTGACCGAGATTCGAGATCTCCTCAAGCAGCGGACGTAACGACATCCTGTCTGCCCCCGCAGTTTGTGTGGATTGCTGCAAATAATTGCGTCGGTTCGCCCCATGCGGGCCTCGCTGGCCCGGGCGCTGCTACTGTTCGTACCTGAATAGGAGCAGTCCATGAAAAGCAAACAATCGAAACAGAGCGACAATCGTTCAAGCAAGGTTGGCAGCGATCCTGAAGCCGCAAAAAAGGTCGGCGGCGAAGGTGATTTTGGCGTTCCAGTGGACGATCGCGTAGGCCGCGAATACGCTTCCCGCGAAACCAAGTGGAACGACCCCGGCGCCGCGCATGATCGAATTCGGGATGGTGACTCCGCGCGCGAGAGCGGGGTTGGGAGCTACGAAAGCGGCACGGGTTCCGGCAGCGGCGGCGACGTCGATACCGATGTGATCGGCATCGGCGATGGCTCAGGTGTCGCCAGTAGCGGGCCCGATGAGCGCTCGAATGGACCTGACATGGTTCAGGGGACGCAGCTTCCGATCGGCGGTGAACCGCCGCGTAAGATCGAGCCGGATTCGCAGCAGCGCATTCCCCGCGTTCGTGGATCCACCGTCGATCACAGCGGCGGAGACCTCAGCACGACCGGCGGCGGGCTGGACAATGGCTCTGTATCCAACCCCGAAGCGCAAGGTGATGACAGCTTCGCCGCGGATATCCAGCTTGATGATGCGACGGGAGAGAACGACGAAGCGTAAATTCGGAGGATGGAAGATGGAGGATAGAGGGGCGCGCCGACCGAGAGTGATGCGCTCATCGCGGTGGGCGCGCCACCCTCCATCGTCCGAACTACATCCTCTGCCGCCCACTGATGGCATCCGCAAGGATATTTCGATTCGCGTATTCGATGTTGCTCCCCGCAGGCAGCCCTCGCGCCAACCGGGTGATCTGCACATTCGGGAACCGCTGGCCGATCAGATTTTGAAGATGCAGCGCTGTTCCATCTCCCTCCATATTGGGATTCGTCCCCATGATCACTTCGCGGATCGTCCCGCTCGCCAGTCGCTGCATCAGCGGCTCGATCGTTATGTCGGCGGGGTCCATTCCTTCCAGCGGCGCGATCCGCCCGAGCAGTACGTGATAGACTCCACGATAGAGCCCGGTTGATTCCAGCGCCAGCAGATCCTTAGGCTGCTCGACAACGCAGACCACAGATTGCTCTCGGGCCGGGTTCGAGCAGATCTCGCACGGGTCCTGCTCGGTCAGGTTGTAGCAGATTGAGCAGTGCTTGATCCGCGTCTTCACATCGCGAATCGCTTCCGCGAGCTTCATCGCCTCTTCCGGCTTCTGCTTGAGAAGGTGAAACGCGATCCGCTCGGCCGACCGCATTCCGATCCCCGGGAGGCTCGCGAGCTGGTTCATCAGGTTCTGGATGCTCTGGGTGTAGTTGGACATCAGGGGAAATTCTAGGTCGCAAATTCGAATTTCGCGACGCGCCGAAACTCATCAATCAAACCCAGAAGTGCCGATGCACCGCAGCCCGCGGAGCCGCGCGGCGGAGGCTGCTTCATCGTCTGCAAATTCGACTTCGAGCACCAGGTCATGCCGTCGGGCATGACTTTTCTACTTCTTCCAGACCTTGGCCTTGAAGTCCGTCAACGCCTGCTTTAGCTGATTTTCGACATCATCGCTCAGCTCCTTGGTCTGCGTCAGCTTGGTGACCATGCCGCTGGCGCTTGATGAGGCATAGGTGAGGAATGCGTTCTGAAACTCGCTGATGCGGTTCAGGGGGACATCGTCCATGTAGCCCTTCGTGGCGGCATAGATCACCAGCACCTGCTGCTCGAACTGCATCGGGCGGTACTGCGGCTGCTTGAGCAGCTCGACCAGACGGGCGCCGCGATCCAGCTGCTTCTGCGTCGCGGCGTCGAGTTCGGTGCCGAGCTGGCTGAAGGCTTCCAGCTCGCGGTACGCGGCAAGATCCAGACGCAGTGAACCGGCGATCTTCTTCATGGCCTTGGTCTGGGCGTTTCCGCCGACGCGGGAGACCGAGATACCGACGTTGATCGCGGGGCGCACGCCGGCGAAGAAGAGTTCCGGTTCGAGGTAGATCTGGCCGTCGGTGATGCTGATGACGTTGGTGGGGATGTACGCCGAGACGTCGCCGTCCTGGGTTTCGATGATTGGGAGCGCCGTGAGCGAACCGCCGCCTTTATCGTCGCTGAGCTTGACGGCGCGTTCGAGCAGGCGGCTGTGTAGATAGAAAACGTCGCCGGGATAGGCTTCGCGACCTGGCGGGCGACGCAGGAGCAGCGACAACTGACGGTAAGCCGCAGCCTGCTTGGAAAGATCGTCGTAGACGCACAGCGCGGCTTCGCCTTTCCACATGAAATACTCGGCCATTGCGCAGCCGGCGTATGGCGCGATGTACTGGAGCGGCGCGGGGTCGGACGCGGTGGCGACGACGACCGTCGTATATTCCATCGCGCCGTTGGCCTTGAGCACTTCTACGATGCCGGCGACGGTCGATTCCTTCTGACCGATCGCGACATAGAAGCACTTTACCCCTTTGCCCTTCTGATTGATGATCGTGTCGATCGCGACGGCGGTCTTGCCGGTCTTGCGGTCGCCGATGATCAGCTCGCGCTGCCCGCGGCCGATCGGGATCATGCTGTCGACGGCCTTGATGCCGGTCTGGAGCGGCTCTTTCACCGGCTGTCGCTCGGCGATGCCGGGAGCAACGATGTCCATCTTGCGGGTTTCGGTCGACGGGATCGCAGGGCCGCCGTCGATTGGTTGACCGAGCGGATTGACTACGCGTCCGATGACCGCCGCGCCGACGGGCACTTCCAGCAGTCGGCCCGTCGCTTTGACGGTGTCGCCTTCCTTGATTTCCAGGTAGTTGCCGAAGATGACGGCGCCGATCGAGTCTTCTTCGAGGTTGAAGACCTGGCCCATCGTGCCGTTTTCGAATTCGAGCAATTCGCCGGCCATCGCGTTTTGCAATCCGTAGATGCGGGCGATGCCGTCGCCGACTTCAATGACGGTGCCGACTTCGGTGACGGCAAGCTTCTGTTCGAAGCCGGCGATCTCTTTCTTGAGGACACTGGTGATCTCTGCGACGTTGATTGCCATTCTTGTCTCCGGTCGGATCTAGCTGAGTTAATTCGTCTTCGGTCTAACTTTAACTGACATGACCCGCTGAAGCGGGTCACGCCGTATGTGTGGTTATTTCGTGTTTCCTGCGGCGAGCAGTTGATGTTTCATCGCTGCAAGTTGGGTCTTGACGCTGGCATCCATGAGCTTGTCGCCGACGCGGATGATCAAGCCGCCGATGATGCTGTCGTCAACGTGTTCCTGGACGATCGCGTCCTTCTTCAATGCGGCGCTGACTCGCTTGCGGACATCTTCGAGCAATTCCGGCGATAGCTTGGTGGCGACGGTCAAATCGACGTCGATCTTCCCGAGCTTCTCGGCCAGCAGGTCGTCGTAAGCATCGGCGATCTGGCTCAGGGACGACATGCGGCCCTTCTCGTTGAGCACGCCGATGAAGTTATGCATCAGCTTCGAAAGCTTTCCGCCGAAGATCCGGGTGAGCAGTTCGGTGCGCTCGACATGCCCGATCGCGGGGCTGGCGAGGAAAACGGCAAACGGGCGATTCTCCTGCACGATCTGCCGCAGCGCCGCCAGTTCCTGCCCGATCTGTTCCGCTTCGTTCTGCTCGCTTGCCAGGTCCAGCAGCGAGCTGGCGTACGCGAGTGCCACGGGCGGGTTGTGTTGTGTCTTGGCCATCCTGTGTCACGGGCTTTCAGCCCGTGCTTTCGGTTCTCGCACGGGCTTAAGCCCGTGTCACGTTTGGGCTAATTCCGATTCGCCGACGACTGCAACTGATCCAGGCTCTGGCGGACCAGGTCCTGCTGATCCGCGGCATTCAGGTTCTTGCGGATGATCTTCTCGGCCACGCTGGTCGCCAGGTCCGCGGTCTTGGCATAGATCTCCTTCAGCGCCGCGTCCTTTGTGGCCTCGATATCGCGAACCGAGCGTTCCTTGATCTCCTCGGCTTCCTGCTGCGCCTTCATGCGGATGTTCGTCGCGAGCTTCTCACCATCCGCGGTTGCGCCGGCGATCAACTGCCGCACCCGCTCCTCGGCCGTCGCAAGCTGAGCGTTATATTCCTTCAGCGTCGCTTCAGCCCTGGCGCGGGTGGCTTCAGCTTCGGCGATGTCGCTGCGGATCCGCTCCTCGCGCTTCTTCAAGCCGGTCAGTATGTTCTTCCATGCCGTCTGATAGAGAATGACCAGCAGGATGACGAAGATGATCATCACCCAAACCGCGGAGTAATACGTCTGGCGTGATTCCAGGTCTGGGAGCAGGGAGGGATGCTCTTCGTGGCCTCCAGCAGCGGTTTCATGCTCCGCACCGGTAGCAGCGGGTGCGGCGGTGCTGTGTTCCTGCGCTACCGCGTTAGCGGCGGGCATTACCGCCGCCAGCAGCAGCATCGTCAGAAGAAAAAGCCGTTTGACCATCGCGTGACCTCGTGTTTCAAATGGCGCCGCGCGAGCGGTTAGCCCGTGCGGCGCTGCAATCAATTAGATCGCGGCGATCTTGTTGCCCAAGAGCAGACAAATGACCAGCGCGAAGAAGGTGAAACCTTCGATCAGCGCGGCAGCGATGATCATGTTGGTTCCGATGCGGCCGCCGGCTTCGGGCTGGCGTGCGATGCCTTCCATCGCGTGACCGGCAAGATTTCCAATTCCCTTGCCTCCACCGATAACGCACAGTCCAGCGCCAACCGCGGCGCCGATGACGGCAAGGCCTTTGTCGCCAACCATCATGGCCTGTGCCAGAAGAGGTAACAGCATATCGAACTCCTTCCGGACGTTGTCCGGACCAATGTGCGCCGCTGCGAGAGGCAGATTAATTCGATTGCCCTGCTCGGCGCGGATGTATGTTTTGCCGACTTTCTAAAGTGCCCCGGCGTCGGCTGCTCATGGGCTAATCATTGTGGCACGGGCTTTCAGCCCGTGTTCAGCTTCATAAAAAAGCACGGGCTAAAAGCCCGTGATACATCAATGTTCCGGTGCCACCGCGCTGGCAATGAACAGCGTGGTTAAGAATGTAAAAATGTATGCCTGGAGAAACGCCACGAACAGCTCGAGCAAGCGGATCAACAGGCTTAGCACGGTTACTGGTATCCCGATCCCAACCTGGGCAGCAATCGATGGCACGAGCACGATCAGGCCAACCAACGCTGCCAGCACAATGTGCCCGGCAATCATGTTGGCAAATAAACGAATCGTCAGGGCGAACGGCTTAATCAGCGCTCCGACTAGTTCGAGGACCAGCAAAAATGCCCACATCGGCACATCCGCGATCCAACCAATTGGTGACGCGCCGGGCGCGGGCTTGAACGGATGCGGCGCGAAGTTCCACAGGTATAGCGGGACCGCCATCAGCGCCGCTGCGGCGGGACTGGTTCCCTTGCCGTGCTGATGCCCGCCATGGAGATCGCCATGGTCCGGTTTGGCATGCTGGTGCTTGGCGTGCTGATCGTCGGCATAGTGTTTCGTCGGATTTCCCACAGCCTTGAAATCGCCAGGAACGTCCGCGGCGAGGGCCTCGCCACGGACATGCTCCATATCGTGTGCCGCGTGTTCGGAGGAATGCTCCTCGTGGTGGCCGTGATGACCGTAGGTGCCATCCATCAGCGAGCGCGCAACCTGGATGACTCCGCTGACGTGGATCGCGAAGAAGGAGCAAATCGCGAGGGTGGCGGTGGTAATAATGCTGCCAGTGGCAGTTCCACCCCAGTGTGACGGCTTACCCGTGATCAAGGTGATCAGTTCCCCGATCGGAAGTTGACCCAGCAGATTGCAAAACAGGATGAAAAAGAACAGCGTCCAAAGAAATGGAAGAAACCGATCAGTGTGTTCCTTCAAAGCCGGACGAAACACTTCGACGCGAAGGAACTCGAGAATTGACTCGAAGAAGTTTCGTGCGCCGCTCGGCGGGTCGCCACGAAGCGCATCGGCTTTGCCGAACATCGCCGGCAAAATGAGGAGCATCAGGACCCCCGCGACCACCGCCATGAACATCTGGTTGGTCACGTCGATCGGTCCCAGCCAGAACAAATGATGGGGCAGGACGTGTTCCAGCGGGTCGGAAGCCGAGAGAATGAGCATGGCGAATGTTCTCTATGATCGGGGCACTGTTGTCGATTGAACCGCCGGAGCGGTCCGGACTGCCTTCACAAACATCACAACCAAAACTATCAAGCTGGTCCAATAGAAGCTGAGCAGCCAGAAGAGGTAGGGTTGACCAACTCCCAGCTTACCGAGCAAAGCGATCATTGCGAGCACGATGTTGATCGCCAGATGCACGAGCGATCCAATCAACGCCGCCTGCGCGATGACCAGTTGGTTGCCATTCCGCCACATCAGCAGCGGGATCAAAGCCAATTCACCCGCGAGCAGACAAGTCATTGCGGCCGCGATCACATCAAACCGGGACGGAGAGAATCCGAGCATGCCGCAAACCGCAAGTCCGATCGCAGCGACTATTGCGATTGTCGTCGGGATGATCAGTAGAGTCCGAAGCATGCTCGTCGGTCACTTGTCCTTGTTCATCTGAATTGCGTCTTTGATCAGCATGTACATCCCGGCGGCGATGCCCAGGGAGACTCCGAACAACGTGCCCCAAGGCTGCCAGCCATAGCGCCGATCAAACCACGCGCCCACGACATACCCCAACCCAACTCCTACCGCGATCTCCAGGCCAATACCAAGGTACCGGCCCCAATTCGAGTCGTCTGGGTCGGGCATCGGAGCTGCACTCCAGCCGCACTGGCATCCACTCAATCCGCTCGTGCTTTTTTGCACGATTCGGACGTGGGGCGATAGCCTAGTGGCGTTTAAATCGCAGGTCAAGCAGTTGCGGATTCCGCGATTTCCGCGCCGATAAGACCTTTGTTCGATTGCGCTTTTGGTTCAAAATCGACTATGGGAACATGCCCGGCGAGTTGTCAGTTTGAAACCTGCAACCATTCTGGCACAATGCGCATAAGTACTGGAGACTCATCGCCTATCGCAACACGGATGGCCGGAGCTGAATGATCCTGCAAACCAACAGCTATATCGTACCCCGTGAAAAGCGTGCCGAACACGCGCGCCTTTTAGCCCGTTTCCGGCAATGCCTCGCTCGGCTTGGCTGCGACCACTTCGAATGCTACGAGCAGGTCGGCGTCAACTGGAACGCCAACGAAGCGACGGGGCGGTTCGTCCAGATCATGCGCTTCCGCGACCGCAAGCAGCAGCAAAAGGTGCAAGGTGCGGAGCGGTCAGATCCCGCTGCTCAAGCGTTGATCAAAGAATTCTGCGACATGATCAACTTCCCGTACCAGCAGGGGCAGGGGTTGTTTGTGGTCGGATTCTATAGTTCGGTTCTCGCAGTTGCCCCTTCGCGCGTTCCCGGGCTTCGCGGCGAAAACGAAGAGCCGATCGACGAAGCGCTTGAAGAATCGGATGCGGCCGCGCACGGCGACTCAGGCTCCAATGGTTCTCCACCTGCGAATGGAAATCCTCCCCCAAATGGAACGCCTCTCGAGGATGCGCTGGACGACATTCCGGAACTGGATTCGGAAGACGGTTCAAGTCACGAAAGCCCGGACCCTTCGGTGCATCGCTCCTGAGCGAAGTCCCTGCTTCCACTGTTACCGCGAATCTATAAGCAACATCTGAGGCTGCTCGCGTATCATCATTATCGGACTACACGAGGTCCGTTAATCCGAGTGGTTTGCAGATTCCGCGAAAATGGGATTTGCCTCAGACTGCGATGAATTGGATATCACCAATGCCAGAGGGAAATTTGCCAGTGGGAGTTGTCAGATGAAAACGATCTTCCGGCTCATTGTGTGCCTGCTGCTCATCGTTGGATGGGGGCTGGCGGCGTTGTCGTTGCACGTGGTGCGGACTCCGGATTCGATTCCGATAACGCTTGTCCCAAGGAACGGTTCGGCGTGACCGACACTTACGTCGACACGCGAAACTGGACCGTCAACGATGCCGCGCAGCATCCTGCCGTCGTGCAGAAGCTGATCAGCATCGGCAAAGCTGATCTGCTCAAGCATGTGGTGGGGCTCGATGCGCACGGCAGCACGACGGCGACCAGCGGTTTGACCGCCGAGGATATCTTGCGGGTGCTGAATGAATCGATCCGAACCGCGACGCACGAGCCTCGCGATCGGTCGACGCGCCCGTCCAGTGCGGCGCAGACGGCGCGCAGTGCTGCGGGGTGGTTCTGATGCAGGATCGTTAACGGACTGCCGCGACTATCCCATCAAGTCAGACAATTGCTGCCATTTCTCGACAAACTTGATGCCCAGCGCGCTCATGACGCCGAGGCATCCCATGACGAGCAAACCCATCACCAGCGCGGTTTCGATCACCTCGCCGCCGCTTTCGTCTCGCAGGATATTTAAAGCCAGTTGCCGCATATTCTTCCTCCGGACATCAATCAATAGCACAAGCCCGGAACGGGGCTTTGATTCCGTGCGGATTTAATGGAATGCGGACGTGAATCGGCGCGCGAGCGATGCTGTCTACAGGCGGATTGTGGGATATGCCGTCTAATCGGCCGGGTCCGATATCCCGGGACGTCTATTCGATGGACTCCCAGCGAACGGTCGCCATCGAGCGCCGCAGCAGGAGGCAAATCACAGCGGCGACGATCGTCTCGGCGAGGATGAACCACCAGAACAACCCCATCTTCATGAACAGCGCGCTCAGACCCGCCAGGATGAATGAACACAGCATGACCGCAATCATGATGCTTCCGCGTTTGGCCGCCTTGGCGCTTTCGGTGGGACTCGACAGCGGCACGGCTCGGCCGCCGAGGTTTGGAACCATCGAATAGACCGGCATCGCGATGATGCCGGGGAGGATGAGCGTCACCGGACCGGCGCTGGATTTCATATACCAGACAACCAGCGCAAAGATGATCAGGATCGGAAGGGTAGTGAAGCAGAAGACGGCACAGCGTGCGCCGGCGCACAGTGCCCCCGGGCCGCGCATCGGGGCGGCGCGGAAGACATCGGATGCCTGCCACTGCTGCGAAAACTGAAGCGTCATGATGCCGATCAGTGGAATCAACCCGATGAACGAGCCGAACATCGCAACGGAGAATTCCGAGCCCGGGCCGGTGCGCGTCGAGCTTTGGAAAAGCATGATAAACGGCATCACCAGCATCGGCGCGATACCAGGGTAAAAACGCAGCTTGGTGTCGCGATCACGAGTAAGGTAAGCCGTACACAGTATGAATGATGCCCGTTCGACCGGATCTCGCAGCCACCAGCTCAAGGGAGGGGCGTTGGCGATCCGGTCGATCCACCGGCGTCCGGCCCGGCCGGGCTTGCGAATGGTGCTGGTGTCCTGAAGATTCTGAAGACCTCGCTCGTAATCATTTGCGAGTTTGCCGAACGCAACCGCGAGAATTCCGACGGTCCCGGCAATTGCAAGCCCGGCGAGCACCCACGAAGTTTGCGCCGAACGTCCCGCCAGCGCATCATCCAACCCGGCAAACCACGCCGGCGGAATCAGTGCCATCCACCACGATTCCGCGTTGGGTGTCAGTACGTTTCCCGTTCGCATCGTGACCTGCGGCAGCAGCTGTCCGCCGAGGACTGCGAAGATCGAGACGATTACCTGCGCGCTGGTCATCAATCCATCGAGCCGTTCGCGTCCGAACCAGCGGAGACAGAGTTGATAAGTGACGACCACGCAACTCGTGCAGAACAGCGCCTCCATAATCGTGGAGGTGATGTGAACCAGCGGGAATCGCAGACTACCAAATGTTCCGAAAGTCCCGACGAACAACCCGGCCAGGTTGAACGCCATCGCCAGCCACAGCGACACCTCAACCAGCACCCGGGTTTTGGCCCACAGAAGCGAGCGCGGATCGACCGGGCGGTGCAGGAGGATGTCGGCCTCTTCCTTGTTGAAAAGAATTTCTCCGGCCGACGCCGCAACGAACAGCCCGAGGAACACGAAGGTCATCGCGTGCAGATAGATCGAAAGCGCAAACAGCGGCTGCTTGAAAAACGCGACGGCCACCATCCCCATCAAGGTGTAAAAGAAAAGCGTCATCGCGAGCTTGCTGCCAACCGAAGTGGGGGCGGTGCTCTTCTGAAGCCCTCGTGCGGTTCGTCCTCGAAGGAACAATAGGAGGAACAGCTTCCGAAGCTGCGCGTGCGGCGATGGCAGCGCCGCGGCAGTCGCGGGTGACGAAGTTGGGATCGCTTCTGCACTCATGCACGAAACGTCTTGGCGAAATCCTCGGCCCGCTGTTCCAACTCGGCGCCGCCGGTCAGTTGCGTGAAGAGTTTCTCCAGCGTGCCGGATTGATGCGTCGCAACGAGTTCTTCAGGCTTTCCATCGAGCAGCAGCTTCCCCTTGTCGATGATGATCACGCGATGGCAGACGCGCTCGACGACATCGAGGATGTGCGAACTGTAAACGATCGTCTTCCCCTCGCGCGCCAGCGTCTGGATCAACGCCTTGAAGCCAACCGCCGCGTTGGCGTCCAGACCATCCAGCGGTTCATCAAAGAAAACCACAGGCGGATTGTGGAGCAGCGCCGAGGTGATCACGACCTTCCGGCGCATCCCTTTCGAATACGCGCCCAGAAGCTTTTCCACGAGCGTTTCGAAGCTCAGGTCGAAGAACGTGATGAACTGCTTGATCCTCTCGCGCGCTGCATCCGCAGGAATGCCATACAGCGCGGCGACCATCTCCAGATATTCCAACCCTGTCAGCGATTCGAATACCGCGCCGGATTCGGGAACGAACCCGACATGCCGCTTGACCTCAATCGGATCGGTCTTCAAATCAAACCCGCAGATGCTTGCCCGGCCAGAGGTTGGTTCGAGCATGCCGGTAAGCATTTTCAATGTCGTGGATTTGCCGGCGCCGTTTGGACCTAGAAATCCCACGATCTGTCCGGCGGGAATCTCAAACGAGAGTGCATCGACGGCGACCTGCGCGCCGAATTGCTTGGTCAATTGCTCGACAACGATCATACCCGGACCCCGACTTTCCGTGGACCACTTTACCGGTGACGCAGATCAGACTCCACCAGACGCCTGTTACAATCGCCGGCCAAGGCTAGAATGGGGAAGAGGGCTCGCGCGAAATTATTTCACCGACGCTGCGTAAGTGGAAACGTGGTCGATGACAATAGCCATAAAAATACTGTCACAAAGCGGGTATCCAGGGACATAGTTACAGAGAGAGGCAACAAATGGATTTCCGCTGCGTCCATGTTGTGAAGGAGCCACGCGGTGTGGGAGGGAAGGTCTGCGTCATGGGTAAGGCAGGACGATCGAAGAATCTGAGCGGCGGTTTTTCCCTGGTCGAACTGCTCGTGGTGATTGGGATCATCGCGATCCTGATGGGCATTCTCCTGCCAACGATGGAGAACGCGCGGGCAACGTCCAAATGGGTCAAGTGCGCATCGAACATGCGGCAGGTTGGTTTCTGCCTCCAGCTTTATGCCAGCGACAATCGCGGCTGGATCTTTCCAGTCGGACCTCCGGGTGCCAACACCAACGGCATTCCGACGACCTTAGGAACCAATGTCCCTCCGCACGCCCGTTGGCCGGCGCGGGTGCCGGCGTTCGATCTGCATCCGCCGGAGCAGCTTCCTTACGATCCGGCCCAGTATTTCAACGGGTCGCCCGATCCGGCGAAGTTCTCCGCAGAGCCGTACACTCCCATCATCCTCCGCTGCCCGTCCGACAATGACCCGCCGATGGAGTATCATTCTTACGTGCTGAACAAGCATCTCTCCGACAAAGGCGTCCGGATCGCCACGCGCGACTTCGGCGGAAAGAAGTCCGGGGAAATTGTCGTCATGGGCGAAAAAAAGCCCCTCGAACGCGACTACTACATGGAAGAAGAGGAGTTCGACCGTATCGTCGATAAGTACCGTCACGGCGTGGGAAGAGGATCGAATTATCTCTTCCATGACGGACACGTTGATCTGATTGAGCCGAAGGAAGCTGTCCTGGGTCTCGATCCCTGGGACATTAACAAGAAGGAAGCGACCTCGAAGCCGACGCCTTAGAGCTTTGGAACTGCCGCACATCGGAGGATCGTTATGAGCACGCAAACCAAACCAGTGTCTGCCGATGACTCGGTTCCGTACGCGGCGATCGCGACGGCTTCTGCCGAAGAAAAGGTGCCGACGTGGGTTGGCGTGATGGTTGCCGTCGTCCTCGTGGGTTCGTTGCTCGGCGGCGGGGCGCTCTGGTTCTGGTCGTCCCATAGCAAGCCTGATCCGAAGAGCCTGGTCGAGGTGCGCGCCGCGGGGACATCGGTGACCGCACAGGGACTGCGGGTCACGCCAAACCAGGTCCCACAGACCCGCACGATCGCGCCGGGGATCCAGCAGACGTCGGCCATGAATTACGTCGTCATCGGCGGAGATTTCGGGTTGTCCGCCAGTAAACCGGCCAACGCGACCGACTGGAACATCAATCTGAACTATCGAAAAACCGACCTGCTCACCCCCGATCAGCAGGCCGCGCGGATGGCGCGGATGCGTCTGCCGAATGACCCGCTGTTTGCCAAACAACTCAATGTCACCGCTGAGCAGGTCGAGAAACTGAAGAAGCTGCCGGCCGTGACTGCCCTCAACCCATGGCTGACGGTCGCACCTGCCGACATCGACAAGCTCAAGAAAATGTGGACGGCGTTCATCGCAACGAATCCACCCAAGCCGGAAGAGGCCGCGAAGCTCGTCGCCGCCGTCGAGCAGACCGGAAAAGCCAACCTCGAAACTTTTCGCGCGTCGCTGGTCGGTGGTGTGAAGGAAATCGAGGGGATCCTCACGCCGGAGCAGATCGCGGCATTTAAGCAGTGATCAGCGGTCGCGCCCGACGATTCGCTCAATTTCATCAAACGGGCACGTCCCGTCCGCCACCAACCTGTATGCGGCCTGCTGGAGCCTGACAAACTTCCCTTTCACGATCGCATTCTGGATGTCCTGCATCGAAGGGTTGCTGAGGATCACATCCCGCAGCGCGTCATTCACCACCAGCAATTCGAAGAAGGCCTGTCGTCCGGCGTAACCAGTTCCCAGGCAGCGGGCGCAGCCTCGCGGCGCGAAGATTTTTACGACATTCGCCCCGACTTCACCCATCGACGTGCGCTGTTCCGGCGAGGGATTGATCGGCTTCTTGCAATAGGGACAGAGCCGTCGCGCCAGTCGTTGCGCCAGCACGACATGCAGACCCTGCGCAACCAGATACGGCTCAACCCCCAGATCCAGCAATCGGAAAATCGTGCCGATCGTGTCTTTCGTGTGAACGGTCGAGAAGACCAGGTGCCCGGTGATCGCCGCCTGCATCGCGATCCTCGCGGTCTCGGAGTCGCGCACTTCGCCGACCAGCAGCACATCGGGGTCCTGCCGCAGCACCGATCGCAGGAGACTCGAGAATGACTTGTCGTGCGCTTCATCCACCGGAATCTGCGTGACATTCTCGATCTGAATTTCCACTGGATCTTCGATCGTGACGACGTTCCGCCGCGTCGTCTCGAGGCTGCGGACCAACGCGTACAGCGAGGTCGTCTTGCCGCTGCCGGTGGGACCGGCAACCAGGATCATGCCGGCGTCCTGACGAATTGCCGCGCCGATTGATTCATACATCCACGCCGGCAACTGGAGATCCGCAATGCGCAGCGGCGCATTGGCAGGATCGAGAATACGAATCACTAGCTTCTGACCGTGCAGCGCAGGTGCGAAGCTGACGCGATAATCGACGCGCCGCTTCTTCGCTTTGCTCTTTGGAGCCGGCACGATTGTCGCGAAGTGTCCTTCCTGGATTGTGTTTTTATGTGCGATGTCGATGTCGCTGAGCACCTTGACCAGCGCCGTGAGTTTGACTCCGAGCTGAATGGGCATGCGCATCACATCGACCATCGTCCCGTCGATGCGCAGACGTGCCTGAAAGCTGTCCAGCCGCGGCTCGACATGAATGTCGGATGCCTTGGACCGGAAACAGACCAGCAGGAGCAGCCGGAACAGATCGACTGGCTCGCGCCGGCCTTTGCGGGGTCCCTTGGCGTTGCCGCTCGCATGGATGACCCCGCCGCGGGCATTGATCAGCTCGATCTCCTCTTCCCCGAACACGTGATCCGCCAGTGCCTCGGCCAGCTTTTCGAGTCCCACTTCATAATCGGCGTCCTTGGGGATGAAGGGGACGACTTCATTATCCTCCGGCTCCACTTCCACAAGATCATCCGAAGAAAGCACCTCAACCTGTTCGTAGCTGTCCTGGGGCACGACAAAAGTCAGATTCGTGCTGCCGATCTGAATTACATCATTGGGCGCCAGCACGACCGAGGTGACCTGTTGCCCATTAACCCGTGTGCCGTTGCGCGATTCCAGATCCCGCAGCACGTAGTCCCGTCCAACCCGCTCGACCACGCAATGATTGCGGCTGGCCTGCGTATCTTGCAGTACAATGTTGGACTCCGACGTCCGCCCGATGGTCACCTTCCCCCGCTCGAGCGTAGCCTTGCCGCCGTTGGATTGGATGTACGGATAAGTCATTCCGGATTGATTTTAGCAGAAGGAACGGGGAAGGTCGAAATCCACGCGAAACGGAGCCTGCGGAGGCTTCCCATTCCATGGGAGAGCGCTGCGCTGCCTCGTGCCCAGACTTTCTGGTGACACATACGCGCAGCGATCGAGCGCGATCGATGTCGTCTACCTGGGGCTTCTCACTTCGGCATCGATCCACTCGCGCACAACGCGGACCATGTCCTCGCTGGGAGCGTGCCCACCCGGGATCATCTTCAATGTGCACTCCACACCGGCCGCATCCATCTTTTGTTTGACAGTCTTGGATACTTCCGGTTCGACGGTGTCATCCTGCTCGCCATGAAGCAGGTGCACGCGCGTGTGCTGAGCCTTCATCTGGGCGAGGTTCGCGTCGGTCATTGCCTGAGCTGAGGGGAGCGAGCCTGCTTCGGAAAAAACAGCGGCGATGCGATCAGGATGCGCCAGTGCGCAACTGACGGCGAATTGCCCGCCTTGACTGTGGCCGTAAATGAAGAATCGGCCGTTCTGGATGCGATAGTTCTTTGCTGCATCCGCCGCGCACTGCATGATCCATTCAACATAGTCTGCGCGGTTCTGCTCCAGCGCGGGGTCAGTATCTCCCGGCCGGTTCGGTAGTGACGCGGTCCATCCTTCAGTTCCTGAAAGCATCTCATCAACGCGCGGATGCGGCGCCTGCACGGCGATGTAGATGACGCCATCGCGACCGAACTTGTCGGCGAGCGTTCCATGTGCAAGTTCAGTCGAACCGTTGCCGTGCAGGATGACGCAGAGCGGGTAGGCCTTCCCGCTGGTCTGGTAATCCGACGGCAACATAACGATGTAAGTTCCAATCGTCTGCATCGGCGCGAAGCGCCGAATGAAACTCGATGGACCTTTCGATCGGGCGACCTGTTCGATCCTTGCGACCGCGGCAGTGAATCTTGCGTCGGTGCGCAGCGATACCAGATCCGCGTCCTGGGACATCCAGCGTGCATCGGAATACCCCGCATCCACTGCGCGGTCCAGGTCATCCAGCGCAGCAGATTTCTCTCCGAGAAGCGCCTCGGAGCATGCCAGGTCGTACCACGCCATCGCGTCCCGCGGGTTGGCTTCTAGCCATTTCTGGAAAAGCTGTTTCGCGGCGGCGTAGTTCTTCTTCGCATGCAGGTCCTCGGCCTGCTCGCGCCAGGAAGGCCCGAACTTCTGAGGCGTGCGCTGAGTCGCTGGCGCCGTTGCCGGTACCTCCGCGCGCGCTGAGATGCACCACATCCCGCTGAACATGACAAGGCAAATGATCCGGTGGTTCATGATGCGCCGGATCGTATCACCCGTGACTTAACGGCTCAATTTGATGCGGTCGCGTCGATCTTAATGCGTCTCACCGCCGGTGCTCGACTTCAATCCGGTTGATCGCCGTCACCACATTCTCGATGAGCTCCGTCGAATGCGGGATTGCGTCGTGGCCGCCCTGAATCGTTACCGCGGTCGCGCCGGTGACATTAGCCAGGCGCGGGAATCCGAAATCGGCGCGGCGGTACCATAGGCTGCGGTCGATATTTCGCGGCAGGCGGATGTCGTCCCAGGCCGGGTCGATAAGCACCAGAAGATCGACTTTCGAAACCTTCTCGGCAGTTTCCGCGATGGTCTGGCAGCCGAGGCTGTGGCCAATGAGCACCAAGTGACGGTGCGGCGATTGGCGGATGATCTTCGGGAGATCCGATTTGTAGGCATCCCACCAGCCCGCGGAAACGACGTCGGCGTTGGGACACCGCCGCTCGATCGCGTGCCGTAGGTCGCCCATCTGGCTGAAACCCAGGCCGCCGACTGTGATCACCTGGATCGGTTTTGCGCAGCCGGAAAGGACGCAGATTGCGAGCGCGACAATGATTCGGAACGCTGTCACCTTGCTTATGATAAGGCAGCGGCACACGGACAGTCCGAAATGGACTTGTGGGGGAAGATCAATCACCTGGTGCCGAGGCAATCATGGCGCCGTTGCGAGCAACGCCTTGGAAGCGAGCGCGGCCAGCACTCCGCCGAGCATCGGCGCGACGATGGGGATCCAGCTATACGCCCAATCGCTGTCGCGTTTGCCGGGGATCGGAAGGATCGCATGGGCGAGCCGCGGGCCCAGATCGCGGGCGGGGTTGATCGCATAACCGGTCGTGCCGCCGAGGGAGAGGCCGATGCTCAATACTAGCAGCGCTACAGGCACCGCGCCGAGCGCGCCCAATCCCACTTTCACGCTGTGGGGAGGCTCGTTGGACATGCCGAACTGAAAGCTTGGATCGACCATCAGAAGGACCGGCAGAACCAACATGATCGTGGCGAGCGTCTCGCAAAAGAATGCGGTGCCAAAGTCGCGCACTGCCGGTCCCGTGCAGAAGACGGCCAGTTTCAATTCGGGATCGTCGGTCAGCGCGAAATGGCGGTGATGGAACACGTAGACCAGGACTGCGCCGACGAACGCGCCCAGCATCTGCCCCGCGATGTAGCCGGGCACCGAAGCCCACGCGAACCTGCCGGCGGTCGCCAATCCGACCGTCACCGCCGGATTCAAATGTGCGCCGCTGAACGCGGAGACGCAAAAGACGCCAACGAAGACAGCCATCGCCCACCCAACGGTGATGACGATCCACGCGCCGCCACCTCCGCCGCCGTGCCCTTTGGTTTTCGTCAGCAGCACATTCGCGACCACGCTATCGCCAAGAATGATCAGGATGCAGGTGCCAACAAACTCCGCCAGGACGGGATGCATGGTTCATTCTTTCCGGTCCGCGGATCGGACCAAATAACCCTGTGCCACAGCTTGAAACTGCTGGACCTGATCGCGTTGCCAGGCTTCATCGCGTGCGAGTTCAGCGGCCATCTGCGCAGCGACAGCGGGCGCCATCTCCAACGCCGCCGCCGCATCGAGGAACAGCGCCCGCGAGCGACGAGCCAGCGCGTCCTCGACCGTGCGCGCCATCTCATGTCGGACGCCCCAGACGACCTCGGCGGCGGTGAGCGGAAATGTCGCGTGCAACGGGCGGGCGAGCTGCGGGTCGGATGCCATGAGACTCTGGATCGCCGGTGCATCGGCACCGTAGAAGTGCAGCGCGCCGAACTGCTCAGGATGCTGATGGTGGCCGCGGATGTTGAGGGTCTTGGTTACGCAGGGACGCTCGTCGAGTTTGGCAAGCGTTGCGGCGTGGTCGACGCAGTCCTCGGCCATCTTGCGGTAGGTGGTCCACTTCCCGCCGGCGATCGTGAGCAGGCCGCTTTTCTCGACGAGAATGGTATGGTCGCGCGAGAGGGCGGCGGTGCTCGATCCTTCGGCCGCCTTGACCAGCGGACGAACGCCGGCGAAGGCGCTGCGGATGTCAGCGCGGGTCGGTCGGCGCGACAGATACCGCGCTGCCGTGTCGAGGATGAATTCGATCTCCTGCTCCATCGGGACTGGCTCCAGCGCGGCCTCGGGGATCGATACATCCGTGGTTCCGAGCAGCGCGTGCTGATGCCAGGGGATCGCGAACATGACGCGGCCGTCGCTGGTCCGCGGGACCATGATCGCGGCGTCGCCGGGGAGGAAGGAGCGGTCCAGCACCACGTGCGCGCCCTGGCTGGCGGCGATCATCGGCGCGGCGTCGGCCGAGTCGATTTTCCGGACCCCGTCGGCGAAGGGACCCGTGGCATTAATCACGCAACGCGCGCGGAGCACGTGCTCGGTGCCAGGAGATTCAAGATCGGTCCATGTCAAGCCGTCCACGTACCCTTCGGCATCGTGGCTCAGCCGGGTAACCAGAGCGTAGTTCAGCAGGACGGCGCCCTGCTGGACGGCGGTCTGCGCGAGATTGATCAGCAGGCGCGCATCATCAAACTGGCCATCGTAGTAAAGCACACCGCCGCGGAGACCGTCCGTCTCGAGGGTGGGGATATGCTCGAGGACCTCCTCCTTGCTGAGCAGGCGCGACCGTCCGAAGCCGTATTTCCCGGCCAGGGCATCGTACACCTTCATGCCGATGCCATAGAACGGCGCCTCCCACCAGACGTAGTTGGGGACGACGAACGCCAGGTCATGCACGAGGTGCGGCGCATTCTGGCGGAGCATGCCGCGCTCCTTCAGCGCTTCCATCACCAATGAGATGTTCCCCTGCTGGAGGTAGCGGACGCCGCCGTGCACCAGCTTGGTGGAGCGACTGGAGGTTCCTTTGCCGAAGTCGCTTTGCTCAAGCAGGCAGACGGAGTAGCCGCGGGATGCGGCATCTACGGCGACGCCCACACCGGTGGCGCCGCCGCCGATGATCGCCATGTCCCATGGCTCGGTGCGGGCCAGCAGTCGACGGACGGCGGATGGACGATCCATTGCGATACCTCGGGAGATTCACATTGACCCAGCGAAGCAGCTCATGTGGTTCGCTGTTCCCAGTCCTTGGCGCGATTCAGCGCCTCGGTCCAGCGCTGGCGGAGATGACGGGCGCGATCCCGCGGCATCGACGGGTCGAAGCGGCGATCCACCTGCCAGTTCGCTACGACGTCCTTCCCGCTACCCCAGTAGCCTACCGCCAGTCCTGCAAGGTATGCCGCGCCGAGCGCCGTGGTTTCCGTCACCTTCGGGCGCACGACCGGAATCCCGAACAGGTCGGCCTGAAATTGAAGGAGCAGGTTATTGGCGGCAGCGCCGCCATCGACGCGAAGTTCCTGAAGATTGACGCCGGAATCCTGCTGCATGACGTCGACGATGTCGGCTACCTGAAACGCGATCGCTTCGAGCGCGGCGCGAGCAAAATGGGCGGCGGTGGTGCCGCGGGTGATGCCAGTGATCGTCCCGCGGGCGTACTGGTCCCAATGCGGTGCGCCCAGGCCGGCGAACGCGGGGACAATGTAGACGCCGCCGCTATCAGGAACCTGTTCGGCGAGTTTCTCGATCTCCGATGCCGACTTCACAATGCCCAGTCCATCGCGGAGCCACTGCACGACGGCGCCGCCAATGAAGACACTGCCTTCCAAAGCGTATTCGGTGCGGTCCTTGAGTTTCCATGCGATGGTGGTCAGCAGCCGGTGTTTCGACGCTGCCGCTGTGGTGCCGACGTTCATCAGGAGGAAGCAGCCGGTCCCGTAGGTGTTCTTGGCCAGCCCGCGGTCGTAGCAGGTCTGCCCGAAGAGCGCCGCCTGCTGGTCGCCGGCCATGCCGCCGATTTTGATGGGGTTGTCGAAGAGGCCAGTCGCAGTCTGTCCGTAGACGTCGCTGGAGGGGCGCACCTGCGGGAGCAGGGCGCGCGGCACGTTCAGAAGTTTGAGCAGTTTATCGTCCCACTCCAGCGTCTTGATGTTCAGCAGCATCGTGCGGGATGCGTTGGATGCATCGGTGGCGTGCACCGCGCCGTTCGTCAGCTTCCACAGCAGCCAGGTGTCGATCGTCCCGAAGGCCAGCTCGCCGCGCTCGGCACGTTCGCGGGCGCCAGGGACGTTGTCGAGGATCCAGCGGATCTTGCTGCCCGAGAAGTATGCGTCGATCTCCAGGCCCGTCTTCTCGCGGATCACGCCGGCTGCGCCATCGCGCTTCAGGCGGTCGCAGAGCTCCGCGGTCCGGCGGTCCTGCCAGACGATCGCATTGTGGATCGGCCGCCCGGTTTTGCGGTCCCAGATGACGGTCGTCTCACGCTGATTGGTAATCCCGATCGCCGCGATGTCGGCGGCGCGGAGGTTCGCCTGCTTCAGCACGGCTTGTGCGACCTGGATCTGGGAATTCCAGATTTCCTCCGCATCATGCTCGACCCACCCGGCCTGGGGGAAGATCTGGCGGAATTCCTTCTGCTGGACGCCATGGATCTGGCCGTGGTGATCAAAGAGCATCGCCCGCGAGCTGGTCGTGCCTTGATCGAGTGCGAGGATCAGTACCATCAGCGCCTCCGCTGCCTAAAGATGTTCGCTGCCGGGTTTCCGCCTGCCAACGTGATTGCGAAATATCATCGCGCTCGTGTGCACAGAAATCAAATTGCCTCCGCGCCTTTCCGCCAAACCGGCCGAAGCGTCGGCGAGTCTTGGGCGGATTTCTCCAGAGCATTCAAACCACGGATGGCACGGATGACACGGATGGGGCGCGGAATGAAATGTCTTATCCGTGCAATCCGTGTAATCCGTGGTCAATCCTTCCGCCCCGTTTCATGCCGCCGCTCCTTTCGCCGCGGGCGGAATCGCACCGCATTCGGGGCAGCGGTCCGGCGTGGCGCGGAGGTCGTATCCACAGTTTGAGCACAAGCAGTGCGTAAGACGCCACATCGCCCGCTGGAGTGTTTGACGTTTCCGGTACCATAGAAGAGGGGTCGCTGCGCTGAGGATAAACACAAGCCACGCGGGCGTCGCGACGGTTCGAGCTGATACTGTCATTCCCGGGTTGCGATTGCTGTACGCGCGATACCCGAAACCCCAGCGCGTTGGCGTCCAGGGAATGATCGGCGCTGGCGCTGGACGCCAAAAAAATCGTGTGCTTTGTGGTTGGCGGACATCAATGAGGCCATTCCGAAGAGCGGTGATGGCATCTGGAGGAGAGAAGAAAATGATCCCGGGGTTGGCGCCTACGAAATCATGAATCACTTCCGTACGGTTCCAATAGAAGCTCCCGTCGTGGGGCGAGACGCATACCGACTGAAGCACGTAGCTGGATGGGCTGGCAACGCCGACACCTGTGGCGGCACCGATGTTTTCTGGATGTGTGTAACCTCGCACCCACAACACCGCCGTCAATAGGCAGAGCGCCATCGACACCGCCGCCGCGAAGTTGAAGAACCAGCGCCTGCACTGTCGAAGACCCTGAGCCATGTCGAAGGGAGCGAACGAAGGGAGTCGAAGGTGTCCCGCCCGTTTCATGTCGCCGCTCCTTTCGCCGCCGGCGGAATCGCACCGCATTCGGGGCAGCGGTCCGGCGTGGCGCGGAGGTCGTAGCCACAGACTGGACAGGAGCCATCGCGCGGGCGCCGACTGCGGTAGACTTGCGTCACAACCCAAAGCACGGGGGCTATGGCGGTCAGGACGACCACTGGCCACAAACGCAATTCCAAGGACCACGATCCATGTAGTAGGCGGCCCTGTGGGGGACGGCTGCTGAAATGGAAAAGGTTCACCGAACCGGAACTTTGCCTTTGACTCATTTGTCCTGCTGGGTATGAGCGATGGCGCCATCCAGCGTTCTCGTCCGCCGAAGCAGGCTGGATTTGGTGATCGTAAAAGGCAAAAATTCGCCCATTTCCGGTGCTAACGTCAGTGTTGGAGGTCACACCCGAGGTGATATTGTGCCTCAGATTGTACCACTGATCGTCGCGAGATAGCTCGCGCACCCACAGCCCGGTTGCGGGGATCAAGAGCAGCAGCGACACGGCCGCCAGGAAGTTAAAGAGCCAGCGCCCAAAGCGTCTCATAGTGTCGCTCCTTTCGCCGCGGGCGGGATCGCACCGCATTCGGGGCAGCGGTCCGGCGTGGCGCGGAGGTCGTAGCCGCAGTTTTTGCATAGTCCTTGCATCACGATGGAGCGGTGCCTTCGGACGAGTGACCATCCTGACAGCGCAGGCAGGATTGCGGCCACGCAGGTGAGAAACCAGAACGGAATAATAAAGACCCGTGTGCGGGGAGCAGTGGGATCATTCCGCACGCCGATCTCTAGAAAACCGAACCCAGCCGCTGAGTATTCGGGGTAGTCCACGGCATTACCGCCAATTCGAGACTGCACTCCTCGTAGAAGTTGAAAATGCGCAGAATCGGCGGAGCCGGAGGTCAAGAGAAGTGCTGCACCTCCGAATCGTGAGAACGTCGTGCAATCCACGCCCTTTATGTGAAAGGAAAATCCCTCTTTCCAAGTGTAACTGCGCACCCAGAAGATGACGCTCGCGACGCACAGCACCACCGACACCGCCGCCGCGAAGTTGAAGAGCCTGCGGAGACCGACGTCGAACCGCCAGCGACCCGCCCGTTTCATGTCGTCGCTCCTTTCGCCGCTGACGGAATCGCGCCGCACTCGGGACAGCGGTCCGGCGTGGCGCGGAGGTCGTAGCCACAGCCACGACAGCACCCCATCGATTGTCGCCGGCGGTCGCGCAGAACACGGAAGAGCCAGGCAGACGGCACCACGGCGGCCAACAAGCCAATCAGCCAAGCAGGCACGATCAGCGCCCAGTGTTCGCTGCGTCGACCGGGAGCAACTTCACTGATGTGAACGGGAGCGAACTTCATCGGAGACGGGTATTTACCATCGATGTTTATGGATATTAATGCTCCACCGTTGTAGTGCTCTACTCGCGGGCGCGAATGAAGATCGCCGTGCAAACCAGGTGGCAACTCGGATTTGAAGCGCTCCACGGCACCTGCTTTCTCGGCACTCAGCACCGTACTCAGGTCCAATGCAGTGCGGTCAACGCGAAGTTCGACGGTACCGCCGAGTGAACTGATCCAGAGCGCCGCAACTCCGGACTGATCCTGTGGCGGATACCACTGATATCGGATTGAAGCATAGTCGTGTAACCAATGACTCCGTATTCCAAAAGTCATGGCCTTTCCAGCACAGTGGGATCCGAAGCTTGGAATTCACGTGACTTGAAGTC
>JADMIO010548791.1_pt1 | contig 126086 bp, 129 predicted proteins | sample 8958161 | NCBI WGS metagenome assembly JADMIO01 (sample SAMN16585339, study PRJNA669376) | soil metagenome | isolation source: Crop rotation soil | place: USA: Cullars Rotation, Alabama | collected 2011
CGCGACAACTTGTCCACGTGGAATTCTAAGCTTAGGATCCCAATGTGCTGGAAAGGGATCCCGCTCCGGAAAACCGGTGTGTGACCCCGCTTCTCGATCCTGGCTCACCAGCTCAGGCGTCGCTTTCCACCGAACCGCTCCCTCTTGCGAGGAGCCCGATCGTTCTACTTGACTGCGCGGCCCGAAGGTTCGCTGGTCTTTCGTCCGTCCCGGCCCGGCTTCTGGAACCGGAGTTCCTCGAAGCCAAAACCACTCAGTGTTCCGCGGCCCTTCTTGGGCCGACCCCCTCTTCGCGTCCCGCTTCGCTCACCTCCGATCCGAAGACCGTCGGGAGCCGCGTCGCGCTTGAGGATGATCGACACATCCGGCGCCTCTTCCCGGCTGGCCCGAGAAGAACCGAAGCCCTTCCCATTCCTGCCGGCGGAGATCGGACCTTTGGTCACCTGCCGCTTCCGCTTGCCGTTGCCGGCTCCTGGAGAGGCCGGGACCGCCGTCCCGATCACCTGTTCACCATGCACATGTCGTCCGAGTCGCAAAAGCAAAAAATGCGGGGTTGACCCTGTGGATAACGGGGATATCGGGCACAATTGGCGGAACCTTTTCCGGACCACCGAATCCAGCCTCCGTCGGTTGCCGTTTCGTTCCCCTCCGCCTACTTCCGCTAAGTGCCTGAATCGCCAGTCCCATCGACCGAGCCCGCTTATCTGCAGGGCCTGAACCCGCCGCAGCGCGAGGCCGTGCTGACGACCGAGGGTCCGGTCCTGGTGCTCGCCGGCGCCGGAACCGGCAAGACCGCCGCGCTGACTGCTCGACTGGCGCACCTCATCGCGACTCGCAAAGCCTGGCCCAGCCAGATCCTCGCCGTGACCTTCACCAACAAGGCGGCGCGCGAGATGCGCGAGCGAGTCGGTTCGCTTTCCGGCGGCGCGCTCGAGGGCATGCCGTGGCTCGGGACCTTCCATTCAGTTGCCGCCCGAATGCTCCGAAGCCACGCGGAGCTGGCGGGGCTTCAGTCCAATTTTACGATCCTCGACACCGACGACCAGCTGCGCGTCCTCAAGCAGTTGATCCAGGCGGCGAACCTCGACGACAAGCGTTGGCCCGCGCGCCAACTCGCAGGGCTCATCGACCGCTGGAAAAACCGCGGCTGGACTCCGCGCCAAGTCGACGCCGGGGAGGCGGAGGCCTTCGCCGCCGGCCGCGGCGCCGAACTCTATGCCCAATATCAGGATCGACTGAAGACGCTGAATGCATGCGACTTCGGCGATCTCCTGCTTCACATGCTGGTGATCTTCCGCACCCACGGGGACGTGCTGGATCGCTATCGTGAGCGCTTCCGCTACCTGCTCGTCGACGAATATCAGGACACGAACCAGTCGCAGTACGAGTGGCTCAAGCTGCTAGCCGAGCCCCGGCGGAACCTCTGCGTCGTCGGCGACGACGACCAGTCGATCTACAGTTGGCGGGGAGCCGAGGTCGCGAACATCCTCCGCTTCGAAAAGGATTTCCCGGGCGCGAAGATCATTCGCCTCGAGCAGAACTACCGCTCGACCTCCCACATCCTGGCCGCCGCCGACGGGCTCATCGCGCACAACGCCGGCCGGCTCGGCAAGACGCTCTGGACCGATGCGGGCGACGGCGAGAAGGTGCGCGTCATCGGCGTCTGGGATGGTCCGCAGGAAGCGCGCCGCGTCGGAGAGGACGCCGAAGGCCATATGCGTCGCGGCGGCTCGCTCGACGACATCGGCATCCTCGTTCGCGCCCAGTTCCAGACACGCGAGTTCGAAGAACGGTTCATCGCGATCGGGCTTCCCTACCAGATCATCGGCGGCTTCCGCTTTTACGAACGCGCGGAAATTCGCGACGCGATCGCCTACCTGCGCCTGATCCAATCCCCCGCGGACGACCTCGCCTTCGAGCGGATCGTCAACCAGCCGAAGCGAGGACTCGGCGATAAGGCCGTCGCCACCATCCACCAGCAAGCGCGCTCCGCCCAGGAGCCGCTCCTGATCGCGGCCGCCCACTTGCTGGGGAGCGACGAGCTAACCGCGCAGGCTCGCCGCTCGCTAGGCAATTTCGTCGCCGACCTCGGCCGCTGGCGCGAGATGGCGAACACCCTTCCTCATCCGGAGCTGGCGCGGATCGTCCTCGAAGAGTCCGGCTATACCGCGATGCTGCAGGCCGACCGCTCGGCCGAAGCCGCGGGCCGACTCGAGAACCTCGCGGAGCTCACGCGCGCGATGGAAGAATATGAATCGCTCGGAGCATTCCTCGAGCATGTCAGCCTGGTGATGGACAATGACGAGGCGCGCACGGGCGAAAAGGTCACGATCATGACCATCCACGCCGCCAAGGGCCTCGAGTTCGACACCGTCTTCCTGCCCGGATGGGAAGAAGGCGTCTTCCCGTCGCAGCGCTCGCTGGATGAAGGAGGCCTCGCCAGCCTCGAGGAGGAGCGGCGCCTTGCCTATGTGGCGATCACGCGCGCGCGCCGCCGCTGCACGATCACCCACGCAGCCAATCGCAGGATCTATGGCCAGTGGACGAGCTCGATTCCCTCGCGCTTCCTTGCCGAACTGCCCAAGGCGCACATCGACGAAGAAACGACGATGACCGGCGGCGAAAGCCTGTGGCGCGCGCAATGGTCCGAGCGCGCCGACCCCTTCGCCCATCTCGGTCCGGCCCAGTCGATGCGCGCCAGCACTCGCGGTCCCGGCTGGCAACGAGCGAGCCGCGGAAACTTCAACCCGGCGCCGCAGCGCGTCATCGAAGCGCGCGCATCGGCGGTCACGCTCGGCAACCAGGGCCGAACCGACCTCGCGCTCGGCCAACGCGTGTTCCACGGAAAGTTCGGTTACGGCACGATCGAGGCGATCGAAGGCAACAAGCTCGAGATCGAGTTCGAAAAGGCGGGCCGGAAGAAGGTGCTCGACAGCTTCGTGAGTGCGGACTGACATGAGTCTGGGTGCGCGAATGCTCGTGTTGGCGACCGCGGCACTGCTGGTCGCGGCTTCCGATCCACCTGCCCCGAAATCGGACTCAGAGCCTACCGTCGTTCCACTTTCACCGCTTGGCACACAGCCGGGCGTCCCCGTTCTCGTCAACGGGCATGGTCCGTATCTTTTTCTCGTGGACACCGGGGCGAGCGGCGTCGCGCGGATCGACGCTTCCGTGGTGAAAGAGCTCAAACTTCCGGTCGTCGGGACGGACACGGCGAGCGGAGCTACCGGCGGTGCACCAGTCGCGATCCAGCGCGTCGCGGTGACGTCGTTGCGAGTCGGAAAGCGCGAGTACCGCGACCTGCAGCCGCTCTCGCGCAACTACAACACGCCAGGCGAGTATCTACCGGACATCGGCGGCATCCTCGCGCTGAACCTTTTCAAGGATGAGCTGGTTACGATCGACTTCCCGCGCCGCCAGCTCAGGATCGAACGCTGCCAGTTGCCGCCCGCCGACGGTTCGACGGTCCTCCCATACGAAGAACGCGGCGGCCTGGTGTACGTCCCTGTCACGCTCGGAAATGAGCGCCTCATGGCGCTGCTCGATTCTGGAACGGATCGCGCGATTGACCTGCCCACGTCGATTATCCGGAAATTGCGGCTTGCGAATTTTCCTCACCCGATCGGCCAGGCTGAAGGCGTAACGGGCAAAGTCGGCATTGCCGAAGCGAATGTGGACGGCGATTTGAGAATCGGCACGCAGCTTGTGCACCGCCCAGCCGTCACCTTTTCCGAAACCTTCGAGACTCCGATTATCGGATCGGTCCTGCTGCACGATTTTGCGGTGACGATCGATCAGCGAAACCGTCGGATCCGCTTCGCGCGATAACGAACGAGCTAATGGCTCGTCGGCCTCAGCAAACCCCGGACCCATGGGATGATCGAGGTCCAGCTAAGCTCCTCGAACAGCTCGATGCCGGCCAGCCGACCGCGCTTCCAGACCAGCTCTCCCGCGGGAATGTTCAGCCCTTCCACGAAAGCGGAAACATAGGCGCCGATCGCGGGCAGCTCGCCGCCCTCGATCTGCAACCCCCGGGCCGAGATGTTGCGCAGCGTCGCCGGCACGAACTGGCCACCGCATTTGATGTGCACGGGGGTTCGCGCCTCGAGGCGCGGCATCGTTCGGCGTTCCCGATCCTGGCTGACGAGCTTGCGGTTGAGGAGCGCGATGACGTCAATGTTATCGTCGAACCGCACGCCGAGCTGGCCGCGACCTGTCCACGCGATCTTTCCGGCGGCCCGCTGCCCAGTAACAAGCTCTACCGCAGCCTTGTCCCCGAGCGCGGGCGCCAGGTCGCTGGCGATGGTGACCCCGAGCGCGCTAATCTTGCGGATCGTGCAGGGTTGTCGCGAGCCCGAGATGTAGACGGCGCCGGAGTCGAACGGCCCCCTCTCCTCGGCCGCCCACGAGTCGTCCGGCCACGGGAGGCGGTCTCCCAGGACAACGGTTGTGACTGAGGAGGCGTCAGTCATGGCTCATCCAGCACTTGCACAGCAGCTTTGCGCCTCGTGAGCTAACAAGTCCCTAACGGCGCAACCTAGAACGCGGTCGAAGCGAGCTTCACGTCGGCCCTGTGCCAGGCATCGTCGAATTGCTTCCGCGCTTCGGCGGCCTCCGCGTCCCGCTTCTGCGCGGAAAGCGCCTGGCTCAGCCCGAAATAGGCCCAGCCGTTCTTCGGGTTCCGCTTCAAATCCTCCCGATAGACGGCTTCGGCTTCGACGGCCTTTCCCGCGGCCAGCAGCTCGGCCCCAAGCAAGTGCCGCGTCGGGAAGATCATGTCGCTCGGCTCCGCGTAGGCGAGCTTGTCCTCCAATCCGACTGCCTCGGTGAGCAGGCGCACGCCTTCGTCGCGCTTCCCTTCGGCAACGGCCACGCGCGCTTCGGCCTTGAGCTGCCCGATCTCGTAGAGCGGCTTGGCTTCATTATTGCCCTGCGTAGCTTCGGCCGGGACGGCCGCGATCAGCTGATCCGTCTTAGCCAGTTCAGCCTTTGCCTCGTCCACCTTTCCCGTTGCGGCGAGCGCGGTTGCGCGGGATTGCAAATAGCTGATCGTCGCGCCCGGCAATTTCGCGTTCGGCACGGGCTCCTTCAGCATGTCGTCCCACATGCCGAACTTGGTGTAGCCGTCGTAGATAAAGCTCGCCGCCCAATCGAGGCCCGGCATCCCGAACAGCAGCTGGTCGGGCATATGCGCCCGCGCGTCCTTCAGCGCCTTGATGGTCTCGTCGCGCCGGCCCTCCATCCCGGCGGCACTCGCCAGGAACTGGAAGTTGTGAATCATGTACATCGGATAATAATCCGGCGCCGCGGTAGCCTTGAGATAGCGGACGTCTGCTGCCGCGCCTTTTCGGTTGGCTTCAGCGGCCTCCTCATAGCGGCCGACGCGCTGGAGGATATGCGCAGGCATGTGCTCCAGATGCCCTGCCGCCGGCATCATCCCCACCAGCGCCTCCGCCGATGGCACCGCCAGCTCGGGATGCTGCGAAGCCTCGACGGCATGGATGTAATAATGGTTGGCGCCGGGGTGCTTCGGATCCTTCGCCAGGACCTTCTCCAGCGTGGTGACGATCTCGTGAGTCCCCGGGTTCGCCGTGCCGTCGTGGTTCCACAGCTTCCACGGGTTCGTGTTCATCAGCGCCTCGGCGTACATGGTCTGCACGTCGAGGTCGTTCGGATATTTCGCGGCGACCTGCCGCATCGCGTCGACATAGGCGCCGAGCAGCGGCTTGCTGTTCGTCGGATCGACTGCGCCGCCTCCACGATATCGCTTGGCGACCGCGGCGATGAGGGCCCGCTCCACCGGTTTCGCGCGCCGGGCATTGGCCTGCGCCTTGCGCACTGCCGTCCAGCCGACGCCGCCCCGTTCCGGGCTCATCATCGGCATGTTGTAATTCGGGCCGAGCGTCAGTGCGACGCCCCAGTAGCAACTCGCGCACCTCGGATCGATCTGGGCCGCCTTGGCGAAGGATCGCGTCGCCTCGTCATGATTGAACGCCCAGGCAAAGCGCATACCCTGGTCGAAATATCGCTGCGCAAGCGCCGAGCGCGTCGTGATCTTGCGGTGGAAGGTGCCGAGGCCGTCATAGAGTCGGGCGCCTTTCGCCCAGCCGGCGAGCGTGGTCGGCGTGGTGGCTGGATGATCGTCGTGGGACTGGGCGAGAGCGGCTTGAGGAACTGGAACCGCGGCCGCTGCCGCCAAGAGGTACGCAAGGATGGTTCTGCGCATGGCCCGACCCCCTGCAAATTGCCCGCATATTTTAAACCCGACTTGCCGCCCGTCCAACCTTCCATTGATCGAAACGCCATTCGTTACGGCAGTGCACTCGATTATGGGTCGCGCTCAGGAGGGGTTGCTCAATGAGAACGCTCGTCGCCTTCATCTTCGGGCTGGTCGCCCTCCCCGTTTTTCTGGTCGTTGCCGGTCTCGGAGGGTGGCTGCCGAGCAACGCCACGGCGGATCCGCCGAAGTGGGAAAGCGCAATCGGCATGCAAATGCTCGACGCCTCGCTGGAATCGCGCTCGAAAGGACTGTCGAACGTCATTGCCGGCACCGATAACGTCGCGCTTGCGGCGGGCGCGAGGATCTACGCCAACAATTGTGCCGGCTGCCACGGCACCGCCAAGGGACCAAGCGCGTGGGGCGCAAAGGGCTTCTACCCGCGCGCGCCGCAATTCTTCCAGGAAGGTTCGGACGTTTCCCCGCCGGAGGCCTATGCCGCGATCCATGACGGAGTCCGCTACTCTGGAATGGGCGCCTGGCGCGGAATGATGAAGGACGAAGATATGTGGCGGGTCGCGAATTTCGTATCGTCGCTACGCGCCAAGAATGGTGCGATGAAGGATATGCACTAGCCGCGTCTCAGCGCGCTCGCCGTGCGTGGTCGAGCTGCCTCAACAGCATTTGCAGCGGCGGCGGCGGCACGTCGCGGGGAACGTCGAACGCGCCGGTCAGCGCCGGCGTCACCGGATGTCGAGCTTTCGGGAAGAAACTGGCCCAGTGGGGCGGGGCAACATTCATCGACTTTACACACGACCGACTGTTTTCGAGCCAAGCCAAACGCGGCCAAACTCAACGGGTTGCACCTCGTAACTCAGGTTATGAAGCTGCATTTCGATTGTCAGATTTCTTCCTTCACCTGGGCATGATTGAGCAGTGCGACGAACACTACGCCGCCGATCGAATTGCCGATGAACGCGGGGATGAGGAAGCTCACCAGATAGTCGCTCCACCGGATCGCGCCCTGCATTGCCGCGAACCCCGCCTCCGCGGAGCCGGCGATGACGTGGCTGAAATGAGCGACGCCGATGAGCCAGGTCACGGCGACGATCACCACGAATTTGGCTGTCCCGGCGGCGGGCATCAGCCATACCATCAATGCGATGAGCCACCCCGCGAACACCGCCTTGACCAGCACGGGCAGAAAACCGGGAGCAGACGCCTCGGCGCCGAGCTTCACGAACTCGTCATTGACGTCGGCGGCGAAGAGGTGCGGAATCGTCACTGCCGCCGCGAACAGCAGAGTAGCGATGATGTTCGCTACGAACACGATGGCCCAATAGCGCCCGACATCTGAGAGACCGTGGGTCTTGTGAAGGACAGGGAGCATCACCGTCAGCGTCGTTTCCGTGAACAGCTGCTGCCGGCCCATCGTGACGAACAGGAAGCCGAGGCAATATCCGAAGCTCGCCACCAGCTCGCGCCAGGGCGCGTCGGGCAGCCGGGCCTGGAGAATTCCCTGCGCGATCATCGAGCAGCCCATGGTCAGCCCCGCAGCGAGCCCGGACCACCAGAGCGACGAGGAGGGTCGCTCGAGCTCCTCGGTGCCTTCGAGACGGATGGCCTCGTGAACGACCTTCGCGGTGGTGCTGGAGCGATCGTCAGCGTCTTCGATTTCGCGATCCGATAACGGCGACTGGCGCTTCTCGCGCTGCACCATCTGCTCTCGGTCTTCCTTCATCGAAACAGCTCCTCATCGGCCCTGCCGCAACTCACAGGAGGAACTTCAGTTCACTCGGCGCAAACGTTGGCCGATGTGCATTATTGTTGTTGTGAAGGCTGTTCTGAGGGAACCCGACTCGGCCGCGATGCATTTTCACCGCAAAAGTCAATAGCAAAGTTTAGGGGTTTAACATGAAGCAGCTAGCCCTCGCGCTGGCGCTGACGGGATCGTGCGTACTTGCGACTACCACTGCTATTACGCCGGCGTCCGCGCTGGAAACCTATGAAGCTCAAATGGAGGCGAGTGACGCGGCATCTCAGGCCCGCGTCGACATGCTCGATGCCTTTGGGCCGAAGATCCTGAAGCCTGGCCAATACGTCTGGCGCGATGTGCCCAGTAGCGCCGGAGCAGAGCGGGTCGTCATCAGCCTCTCCGACCAGATGGCCTATCTCTACCGGGGCGAGACCCTAATGGCGGCGACGACGATCTCGAGCGGTCGCGACGACAAGCCGACGCCGACCGGCATTTTCTCCGTGTTCTCGAAAACGCCGATGCACCACTCGAAGAAGTACGACAACGCGCCAATGCCGTTCGCGCAATTCTTCGATCCGGCCGGAATCGCCATGCACGCCGGAGCCAATCCGGGTCATCCTGCCAGCCATGGCTGCGTCCGGCTTCCGAGCGCTTTTGCAAAGAAGCTCTACTCGGTGACCGACATCGGAACGCCAGTCTTTATCGGTGCGTAACTGCCGAAGGGCCGCGCCGGCTTGGGCTGGCGCGGCCTTTGTTCGCTACGGATTTGCACTGCTTGATCGTCCCGCGGGATACGCTCATGCCGAAGTGAGTTGAGCGTGCGAACCTAAAGCACATCAGGAGAACGAAATGCCCAGGAAGGCGACGAAGAGCGCGAGCAAAGGCTCGCGAACGAGCGCGAAGAAGCCCTCCAAGTCCACCGCCGTCGCGCGCGTCTCTTCGAGCGGCGGAAGATCGCGCTCGCAGGAGGGTATGGGCGACGCCTTCATCAAGCTGCTGCAAAGCCCCCTCGTCGCCGAGCTGGTCGCCGTTGCCGCTACGGCGGCGCTCGCGGCGCTCGCCGAGCATGGCTTCACTTCCGGGGACGGAACGCGCGGGAAGCGCGCCGGTAAAGCCGTGAAGGAAGCCGGCAAGGCCGCCGCCGCCGCAGTCGGCCGGCGCCTAGGGACTGAAATAGACGAAATTCGGAAAGCGGCTACGGGCGGCGCAAAATCGTAAGACGCGCTCGCCCGACGTCCCGGGCGGCATCAACCTCCAGGTCGCCGGGATCGACGACATCCCCGCGGCCGGTCTCGACGCCGAGCCAGCCGCCGGGAGCGAGCCAAGCCGCCTTGCCGACCGACCGAACGAGCGCCGTACCCGAGGCTGGAGCATAGGGCGGATCGGCGAAGATTAGGTCGAACGGCTCCGACCGCGGAAGCGCGAGCGCCGAACCGGCGAGCACGAGCACGCGCTCGCTCGCGCCGAGCTTTTCGGCATTCCGGCGTATCGCCGCCAGGGCCTTTGAATCGCTCTCGACGAACGTCGCGCTCGCGGCACCCCGCGACAGCGCTTCCAGCCCAAGCGCACCGCTTCCCGCGAAGAGGTCCGCCACGCGCAGATCCTCAAAGCTGCCGAGCCGGCTTGCGAGCATCGAGAACAAAGTCTCGCGGACGCGATCGCCGGTCGGACGGGTCCCGAGCCCGGGCGGGGCTTCGATCGCCCTCCCCCGCCACTCGCCTGCGATGATCCTCATTTGAGCGTCTTGCGAAACGCCTCGATGTCTGCCCCGTCGATCTCGTCAACGACGCCAACGTCGAGATCCTCGACCGTGAAGGGCCCGTAAGCGGTGCGGATCAGCCGTGAGACCTGAAGCCCGAGGTGCGCGAGAACGCGCCGTACCTCACGGTTCTTGCCTTCGGTCAGGCTCATCTCGATCCAGCAATTGCTTCCCGTCCGCCGCTCGAGGTTCGCGTTGATCGAGCCGTAATGCACGCCGTCGATCGTGATCCCCTCGGCGAGCTGCTCGAGCTGGTCCTGGCTCACCCGGCCGTACGCGCGCGCTCGGTAGGTGCGCACGACGCCCGTTCGCGGAAGTTCGAGCTGCCGCTTCAGCTCGCCGTCGTTGGTGAGGAGCAGCAGTCCCTCGGTCATGAAATCGAGCCGCCCCACGGGCATCAGCCGGGGCAGCCCTGGCGGGAGCCGGTCGTAGATCGTCGCCCGCCCCTTGGGATCGCTCGCAGCGGTGAGCGTCCCCTGAGGCTTGTAGAATCGGAACAGCCGCGTGGCCGCGGCCGGCCGAACGGACTTTCCGTCCACCGTGACCCCGCTCAGATCCTCGAGCAACGTCGCCGGCGTGGTGAGCTTTTCCCCATTGAGCGCGATGCGGCCTTCGGCAATCATGCGCTCGACTTCGCGCCGCGAGGCGACTCCGGCGCGCGCGAGAAGCTTGGCGATTCGCTGTGGTCCGCCTTCGCGTTTTTGTGGCGCATTGGGCACAGCGCGGCCTTGCTTGCGCCGCGGCGGCACTGGACGCTTGGTCGTTCGTTGCGGGGGCGAAGACATTGATCGGGACCAAAGATGCTGTTCGGAAAGCGTAAGCAGGTCGTCAAGCGTATCCTCATTGTCGAGGATGAGCCGCTCACCGCGTTCGACAATGAAAATTTCCTCGGCGACGCCGGTTACGAGGTCGTGGCGACGGTCGACGATTTTCACGAAGCCATTGCCGTTCTGGACCGCGAGGAAATCCATTTGATCCTCAGTGACGTCCGGTTGCGCAAGGATCGGACCGGCATCGACCTCGCCAAGGAAGCAAAGGCCAGGGGCGTCCCGACGCTCTTCGCCACCGGTCACAAATATCCGGGTGCGTCGGAGATAGCGGTGGGCTGCGTGATGAAGCCATATACCGAGCGACAGCTGTGCAAGGCGATCGAATGCGTCGACCGTCACCTCCAGGGCGAGAAGGTGAAAGCGCCAAAGGGGGTCGAGCTGTTCATCGCGGTCGAAGAAGGCGAGTAGTCGTCCAGCGGTTCACCGCGGGGCTAGGCAGGCCATGAAACGCGTCTAAGAATTGGATGAGGCGGCTCGGGGAGGGACAAGCATGTCAACGCAGGCGCAGGAAATCGGGGGGTGGCGCGCGGCTCTTCCGGCAGGGGTCCGGCCCTATACCGAGGCCGCACCGCTCGCTTCGCTGTTCCTCGGAATTTCGTCGGGCTTTCCTTATGCGATGATCGGGGCGACGCTCACGACGCGCCTGAAACAGGACGGCATCGACAAGGCGACGATTACCGCCTTCACGCTCGCCTTCCTCATCTACAATTTGAAGCCGCTCTGGTCGTGGGTCGTCGATGGCGTCCGGCTCCCGGTGATTGGAAGACTTGGCCAGCGCGTTTCGTGGATGCTGTTGGCCGGCACGCTGGTTATGGCCGCGGTCGTCAACCTGGCGATTGTCGATCCGTCGGCAAGTCTTGGGTCGACGGTCACCGCTGCGATTCTCGTGGGATTCGCCGGGGCCACCTTCGACATCGTCATCGACGCCTATCGCATCGAGATACTCGAGCCGCGCCAGCTGGGCGTGGGCTCAGGCATGTCGCAATACGGCTGGCGTATTGGTTCGGCCGGCGCCGGCGCGCTGGCGCTCGTCGTGGCGGCGCGCGCCGACTGGCACGCAGCTTATCTCGCCTGCGCGGCGCTTGCTCTCCCCGCCATGCTCACGGCGCTCGTAATCGGAGAGCCGAAACGCCACCGCGAGCCGACCGAAAAGAAGGGGCTCTCGCGGACCGCAGCTGCAATCTGGCGCCCCTTCGTGGAATTCTTCCAGCGCAAGGGCGCGCTCCTCGTTCTGCTATTCATCCTGCTGCACAAGATCGGCGACACCCTCGCCAACCTGACCTTCCGCCTGCTCTTCGACGATCTGGGCTTCAGTAATGACGAGATCGCGCTCTACGATGTCGGGGTCGGCTTCTGGGCCTATCTGATCGGCATCTTCATCGGCGGTGTCCTCTACGCACAGCTCGGGATGAAGCGGTCCGTGATGATCAGCCTCATCCTCATGGCCGTCTCGAACTTCAGCTTCGCCCTCCTCGCAATGAGCGGGCACAGCAACATTGGCATGGCTGGAGCCATCGGCTTCGAGAACATCGCGAGCGGCATCGGCGGAGTTTGCGTCGTCGCCTATTTCTCGGCGCTCTGCGATCTGAGATTCACCGCATCGCAATATGCGTTGATTTCCGCGGCTGCGAGCGTGGTCGGGAGGTTCCTGACGGGCACGACCGCCGGCGCGCTCATCGACGCCTTTGGATATGTGAACTTCTACCTTCTTACGACCGCATTGGCGCTGCCTGGGATCATCCTCTTCTGGTTCATGATGCGCGCGGGCCTGATCGATCAGTCGATCGGCAGCGCCGGAGTGGCAGGAAGCGGCGACGTTCGCGCTAAGCACCCGCAGGAAGAAATCGACAAGCCTGCTCAGTCGGGCGGCTGATCGTTCGCCGCGAGGACGGCTCCGGCGAGATAGAGCGATCCAAAGACCAGGGTCCGGTCGTCAGCAGGAACGGCCGCCAGCGCTTCATCGACATTGTCGTGCGCGTCGGCCGCGAAACCGAGATTGCCGGCAATCTCGACAAGGTCGCTCGGCGTGAAGCAGGCATGGTCGGGGATCGGCACTGCGTGAACCCGCTCGACCATTCCCGCGAACGGCTCGAGCATGCGTGGCGGGTCCTTGGTCGCGAGGCTCGCGAAGATCAGATGAAGCGGGCGTCCGTCGTCGAAGCGCTGTTTGACGAAGGTGGCGATCTGGCGCGCGGCAGAGGGATTGTGGCCGCCGTCGAGCCAGACTTCGCGCGTTCCGACGAGCGGTCCGGGAGAGAGATGCTGAAGCCGCGCCGGCCAGTCCGCCCAGCCCATCGCCGCGGTGAGCGCGGACTGAGGCACAGCCAGCGCCTTTTGGTGACGCAGCATCGCGACGGCGAGCGCGGCGTTCATCGCCTGGTGCCGCCCGGGTAGCCGCGGCAGCGGCAGGTCCAACGCACCCTGTTCGTCGCGGTAGCGGAGCCTTCCCTGGCGCGATATGGCGTCCCACGCGCTCCCGCGCGGAAGCCAGGTTGCGCCGCGCTGACTTGCGATCTCCTCGATCCTTCGGCCAACGGCGGGAGGGTAGAGCTGCGTCACCAGCGGGACGTCCTGCTTTGCAATCGCAGCCTTCTCGCCCGCGATATCGGGCAGGCCTCTTCCGAGAAATTGCTGGTGATCGAGCGCGAGGCTGGCGATTCCAGTCACCAAAGGGCGGTCCACAACGTTCGTCGCGTCGAGCCGGCCGCCGAGCCCGACCTCGAGGATGCAGGCATCCGCAGGCGTCCTCGTAAAGGCCAGGAACCCCGCGGCCGCGGCCACTTCGAAAAAGCTCGGCTCGATCCCTCGTCCCGCATCGATCACTTCGGTGAGCAGCCGTGCGAGCTCGTCATCCTCGATCAGCCGGCCGGCAACCCGAATCCGCTCGTTGAATCGAACGAGGTGCGGGCTGGTGAAGGCGTGGACGCTGTGGCCGCTCGCCTCGAGCGCGGCGCGAAGGAAGGCAACGGTTGACCCCTTTCCGTTCGTCCCCGCGACGTGCAACACGGGAGGCAGGGCATCCTGCGGCCGGCCCAGACGATCGAGCAAAGAGGTAATGCGCTCGAGCCCGAGCCGATCGCCAGCGGGCGAAAGCCTGGAAAGGCGATCGAGCTGCGCCTGAACCTCGGGATTCGTCGAGCGTGCGAAATCCGCCATCAGGCGGCCTCTTTCGACTCCGGCGCGAGATAGGCGATCAGCAGCGCAAGCTTGTCCTTCAGGTCGCTCCGGGAGACGACCATGTCGATCATCCCGTGCTCGAGCAGATATTCCGCCCGCTGGAAGCCTTCGGGCAGCTTCTCGCGGATCGTCTGCTCGATGACGCGCTGCCCCGCGAATCCGATTAGCGCGCCGGGCTCGGCAATCTGCACGTCGCCGAGCATCGCGTAGGACGCGGTCACGCCGCCAGTCGTCGGATCGGTCAGCACCACGATGTAGGGCAGGCCCGCTTCCTTCAGCTCCTGAAGCGCCACAGTTGTCCGTGGCATCTGCATCAGGCTGAGTATCCCCTCTTGCATGCGCGCGCCGCCGGCCGCCGTGAACAGGATGTAGGGGCAATGGTCTTCGATCGCAGCCCGGATTCCGGCGACGATGGCCGCTCCAACCGCGATCCCCATCGAGCCGCCCATGAACGCGAAGTCCTGGACTCCGACGACGGCCTTGTGACCGTCGATCCTGCCGCGCGCGTTGATCAGCGCATCGCGCTCGCCATTGGCGGTTCGCGCGGTCTTCAGGCGATCGGTGTAACGCTTCGTGTCGCGGAACCGGAGGGGATCCTCGCGGACCTCCGGTGCCGGCAGCAACTCATATTCGGCGGCGTCGAAGAGATGCAGGAAGCGCTTGGGCGGTCCGATCCGGTCGTGAAAATTGCAACGTGGGCAGACGCTGTAATTCTCTTCCCATTCCTTGATGTAGACCATCGTGCCGCACTTGCTGCACTTGTGCCAGAGGTTCTCGGCGGTCTGCCGCTTGGGCAGAAAGGGAATGCCGCTTCGGACGCGGCTCAGCCAACTCATCTCATATCCTCGCTTAGGCGGGCGTCTGCTCCAGCGACGCCGCAATGTCCATGATTGCGCGGCGCGGATTCACCGCTGCGGTAATCGGACGTCCGACGACCAGGACGGACGCCCCGTCGGAAAGGGCCTGCGCCGGAGTGACGACCCTCTTCTGATCGCCGGCGTCAAATCCCGCCGGGCGCACTCCAGGAACGACGAAGAACCCCTCGGGCCATGCGGCTCGCACTGCGGCGATCTCCGCTCCTGAACAGACGACGCCGTCGAGGCCCGCTTCCCGCGAGAGCGCCGCGAGCCGCTCGACCTGGCTCGCCGGCGAGCCTTCGACGCCTACGCTCGAAAGATCCGCCTCGTCGAGACTGGTCAGCACCGTCACCCCAATGACCTTCGTCTGCGGTGGCGCCGCGGCTTTCGCGGCCGCCATCATCGCCTTCCCGCCGCCGGCATGCACCGTGAGGATCGCCGGCTGAAGGTGCGCCAAAGCTCGCACCGCCTTTTCGACCGTGATTGGGATGTCGTGGAGCTTGAGGTCGAGGAAGACCTGTGTGCCGTGCTCGGAGAGGCGCAGAACGCCTTCCTCACCGTTCGCGTAGAAGAATTCCATGCCGAGCTTCACGCCTGCCGCCACGCCGCTGACGTCGCGCGAGATCGCGGCCGCCCGGTGGACATCCTGCGTATCCAAGGCGACGAAAATCGGGGTCATATCACTGGCTCTCCATCGTCAGCGGTGGTTGGGGACGGCGTTGCCGTCGACGCGCGGCTTCGCTCGTGCGCTTCCAGCCGTCGGCTGTAGGACCAGATCCTCGTCCGCATCAGGAGCCAGGTCGGAAGGAACCCCAGCAGGAAAACGATCAGCAGCAGGATCGGGATTTTGATGTCCGCCTGGATGTCGTCCCACAGGTTAAGGGTGACCGGCGCCCAGTTGCGGAAGGAAAATAGCGCGACGAGGACCGCGAGGAGAACCCAGAAGACAGTCTTGAGGAATTGCATTCCGTCGGGCTCCCGGCAGCACGCGCAAGGCGCGCCGCCGCGTTCATAACCATAAGCCCGTTCGTCGCAAGACAGAGTCGGTTCACCGCATGCGCTTCGTCCGCCCGTTGAGAGCGCGGCCCCAGGGGGTCACACCTGAGTTGAGGGTGGGGAGAGAGGTTCTTGAGGACTGTAAGCAAGCTTGGGCTTGGCGCGCTCGTTTTCGTGATGGGTGCATCGCTTCTGGCGATGCGGCCGCACACGGAGGAGCGCAAAGGCGCCGAGATCGCCGCCGCGCACCTCAAACTCGCTTCGCTCTCCCCCGACTCGCGTCGCGACATCGATTACCGGCTGCTCGACGCCCGCCTTCAGCAGTTGATGCAAAAACCGGCGATGGTCGGCCTCGCCGTCGGCATCGTCGAGAACGGCCGCATCACCTTCCTCAAGGGCTATGGTGAAACGGAAGCGGGATCGGGCGACCCGGTCACTCCCGAAACGGTGTTCCGATGGGCCTCGTGCTCCAAGGGTGTCGCCGGAACCATGGTCGCCAAGCTCGCCGAACAGGGCAAGATCGATCTCGGCGCTCCAGTCGCGAACTATGCTCCGGACCTCCGGCTGCCGAACGGAAACGAACGGATCGCCACCGTCGGCGACCTCCTTTCGCATCGCCTCGGCCTCTATCGCAACGCCTATGACAACAAGCTGGAGGAGGGTCAGGACCCGAGCCTTCTCCGCGCGCAGCTGGGACAGTTGAACGCGATTTGCGCGCCCGGAACTTGCTGGAGCTATCAAAACGTCGCCTACGATGCGTCGAGCGAAATGGTCGCGCGAGCCACCCGCCTTTCCTACGAGCAGGCGGTCAAGCGCTACCTGTTCAACCCCATCGGAATGACGAGCGGAAGCGTTTCACTGGCGGGCCTGGAATCCAACCGCAGCTGGGCGAAGCCGCACAGCGCGGGCAAGCGGCCGTGGCCGATGAGCGATACTTATTACAAGGTTCCGGCAGCAGGCGGCGTCAACAGCAACATCAAGGACATGGCGCTGTGGATGGAGGCGCAAATGGGTGAAATGCCCGACGTCCTCGACGCCCAGCTCCTCCAGACCGTCCACGCGCCCTATGTGAAGACCCCCACCGAGCGGGGACGCCTTCGCAAGTTCCTCGAACGCGTGGGTGACGCCTGGTATGGCTATGGCTGGCGTAGCTACGATTATGCCGGCCACCGGATCATCGGCCACCGCGGCGGGATCAAGGGCTACCGTTCGCTGATCCTGTTCGATCCCCAGAAGAAGAGCGGCGTCGTCGCGCTCTGGAACAGCGATACCTGGAAGCCCGGCGCGATGGAGTTCGAGGTGATGGACATGATCTACCACCTCCCGTTCCGCGACTGGATGGAGCTGAATAGCTCGCCGGCACAGTCGATTGCCGAGACTGATAGCGAGACGAGCGACAGCGGCGACGGCGGTCGCTAACGGTCTTTCGCGCCGCTCTTCGCCTGATCGATCTCCCGCTTTTGTCGCAGGTGCGCGACGTAGCGAAACCCCATGCCGAGCATCGAAGCCGCCATGCCGATCACCAGCGCGGGATAATACCAGTCCGGCGGATTCTCCTTGGCCCAGGCGACCGCGCCCAGGAATAGGACGCTGACGATCGACGTCAGATATCCGATCGCCTTGAAGTCGAGCCCCTTGGGCCGAGCAACCGTTACACTTTCATGACGCATGCTCCCGCAGGAACATCCGGGCCAACCAGTTGGTTTCGTGCGCAAACCAACAAGGAGTGAAGCGTATGGCAGAGTCAGGAAAGAAGGACGCGATCGCCCTGCTCAAGCAGGACCATCGCACCGTCGAGGAGCTTTTCAAGAAATTCGAGAAGGCGTCTGGCGACGGAACCAAGCAGAAGCTCGCCGAGGAAATCTGCCTCGAGCTTTCGGTGCATGCCGAGATCGAGGAAGAGATTTTCTATCCGGCCTGCGAAGGCAAGGTCGAAGAGGACCTGCTGAAGGAAAGCTACGTCGAACATGACGGCGCCAAGGTCATGATCGCGGAGATCATGGCGGGTGGACCGGACGACGAATTCTACGATGCAAAGGTCAAGGTGCTCCAGGAGGAAATCGAGCACCATGTCGAGGAAGAGGAGCGTCGAATGGAAGGCCTCTTCGCCCAGGCTCGCAAGGCCGAGCTCGACATGGACGCGCTGGGCGACCAGCTCGCAGCCCGGAAGCTGGAACTGACGGAGCAGTTCAAAACCAGTGGCATACCCAAGCCCAAGCTGACGACCATGGCAGACGTGTCCGTCTAGGTTTTTCTTCTGCCGGCAAAAAAATGGGGCGAACCGGGATCAGCCCGGTTCGCCCTTCTTTTTTGGTCGTGAGCTATTTCAGCGCGGCCATCCTCATCGCCTGCTCGTCGCGCCCATAGATATCGTCGACGAAGGTCAACTGGCCGCCGTGCGCCTGCGCCGTAAGATAGGTAACGTAAATCGGCACCGGGGTTGGAAGCTTGACGTTGAGCTCGGGCTGCTCCGACGCAGCCTGCGGATCACGCCCCATCATCCACCGAGCGAGCCGCTCGGCATCCTCGAGACGGATGCAGCCGTGGCTGATGGTCCGGTCGTCCTGCGCGAACAGGTCCTTCATCGGGGTGTCGTGCAGGTAGATGTCGTAGGCGTTGGGGAAGCCGAACTTCACATGGCCCATCGAATTGGCGGGGCCCGGCAGCTGGCGAACCCGGACGTTCTGCGTGCCGGCGGCCACCGCGTGCCAATCTACGGTCGCCGGATCCAGCACGCGGTCGCTGCCGTCGGCGGCAAGCACCTGATAACCGCGGCTGGTCAGGTAACCGATTCCTTGATCAAGCACGTTCTTCGCCGTCAGCGACCGGACGAGCTCGGGCGAGACGTGCCAATAAGGATTTAGCGTCGCATAGTAGATCGTACTCGCGAGCATCGGCGTCTGGGTGCGTTCGCCCGGCTTTCCTACCGCGACTTTCATCGAGTCGACGATCCGGTCGTCCTGGATCATGTAGAGCCGCGCCGCAGCGGCATCGACCATCACATATTTCTCCTGGAACGGACGCTCGCGTGCCCGATCCAGACTGGTGAGAACTCGGGGGTCGATCGAGCCGCCGCTCGACTGCATCTGCGACCATGCCGCGTCGCGAAGTTGAGCGTAGATGGGATTCACCTGGGCAATCGAGCGGACATAGGCCGGCAGCGACTGCGCGGCCGCAGTGCGCTGGAGAATCTGAACCGGGCTATCGCGGCGCGGCGACACCCAGGAGTCGGCATAGACCATTCCGGCGGGAGCGCGCTGGATTGCCGAAACATAGCTGACCCAGGCGGCAGAAAGCAGGCGGTCGGCCGCCATTACTGCCGAAGGATCGCCGGCTTGGGCGCGCGCCAAAAGCGCCTGTGCCTGTGCTGCGAGCGCAGGACCACTGTCGAGGCCGTCGAGCGGCGCTCGCTCGAGGATGCCGATCAACTCGCGTGCCGCGCTGCTTGAGCCGCCGCTCCGCAGCCACAGCGGGGCGCCATGGCGGCTAGCGTAGAATGCATCGACTGCCTGAACTGCCGATGGAGAGACGATGCCCGCCGCTGGAAGCTCGGGACTGGTTGCGGCCGAAACGGGCGCAGAAAGTCCTATCAGCGCCGCAGCGGCGGCGCCGGCAAGAAACCGGGTTATCACGTTCAAAAACCTTCTAAAGCTCTCTTTGACCGCATAACGCTGCAAGGGCCTTTGAGGTTCAAAATAGCTGTTGACTTTCGGATTTGTATCATTCCGCGACTAAACCGTTTTTCAGGCCTAACGAGCGAATCGAGGGCTTAACGTCCAGCGGATTGCTGTATTGACACTATAATACACCATCTCTATTCTCCCGCGGACTCTCGGGAGGAACAGGGCATGTACAGCCAACAGGAACTCGACGACGCTGTCGCTTCAGGCGTGATCAGCGCAGAAGCCGCAGACGCGCTTCGAGCACATGTCGCACTTCAGCGTTCGACTGCGATCCCTGATGAAGAGCAATTCCGGCTCCTCACCGGGTTCAACGACATTTTCGTGTCGATCGCGGCCGCCATTTTGATGTTCGCGGTCGGCTGGATCGGCCAGAGCATCGGCCAGTCCACGGGTCTTATCATCTCCGATCATGGGGAAGGCGGCCCCAGCTTCCTCGCCCCGCTCGCAGTTGCTGGGACCGCCTGGCCGCTGGCATTGTTCTTCACTGCGAAGCGCCGAATGGCGCTGCCTTCGATATTGCTGCTCCTCGCCTTCGTGGGTGGAGTCCTGCTGACGTCCGCATTCCTGCTCGTGCAGATCATTGGGCCCGATCGCTTCAACGATAACAACCAGTTGCTTCCGGCGACGGTCGGCGGCGTAAGCGCAGCCATCGCTGCAGTTGCGGCCTGGTTGCACTGGCGCCGCTTCCACGTGCCGATCACCGTAGCCGCTGGCGCCGCATCGGTTGCCGGCCTCTTGCTCGCGATCATCGTCGCGATCATTCAGCCGGGCGACAGCGAGAGCGCGAAGAACATCATCCTCGGCTTCGTCCTGCTGCTCGGTATCGGCGTCTTCCTGTTCGCGATGTGGTGGGACGCGTCCGATAGGTCGCGGACGACGCGCCGCAGCGACGTCGCTTTCTGGCTGCACCTGCTCGCCGCGCCGATGATCGCTCACCCCATCTTCACGCTGATGGGCCTGAACAATGGCGCCGTCAGCACCGGGGAGGCACTGGTCGTCGTCGGCCTCTATGTGCTGTTCGGCCTGACTGCGCTGGCCATCGACCGTCGTGCGCTGCTCGTATCGGCGCTCGCCTACGTCCTTTACGCGATGACGGAGCTGTTCAAGCAGTTCGGCGCCGTGGAGCTCAACGTGGCCCTCACCGCGTTGGTCATCGGCTCCGCGCTGCTGCTGCTGTCAGCCTATTGGCACCAGGCGCGCAGGCTCATCGTCACTCGCCTGCCGTCGAACCTTCAGGCGCGGCTGCCGGAGCTCGACCGCCCGGCAGTGGTCACCCAACCAGCCGCATAAGACGGCGCTCCAGCGGGGCCAGCACGGGCGCAAGCTCATGGCCCCGCTTCAGCACTGCGCCATGCTCGCCGATGAGCGCAAACGCCCCCTGCTTCAGCCGAAGCTCGGGGCGTTTCTCTATGCGGATTTCGGGCCGCTCGCTGTGACGCCGGTAGGCCGCGAACACCGCCACGTCGGGATCGATCCTGAGCGTGTAGTCACGCCAGTGACCGGCCGCGACCATCCGGCCGTACAGGTCCAGGATACGAGTCAATTCCCTACGATCGAAAGTGGCGATTGGGCGCCGGTCCCAGCGAGGCGGGAACGGCGCGATGACGCTCAAGCGCTCTTGACCTTCGGCTGAGGCTGCCGGGCAGCCTTGATAACCTTGATCTCCGCTCGAAGCTCCTCGAGCTCGTGCTCCAGCTCGTTGATCCGTACGCGGACAGGATCGCAATCCTCCCCGCAGGGCGTACCGTAAGGCATGAAGCCGGGGCTGTAGTGAACGGCCTCGATGGGCACGGGCTTGGCGGGAATTCCGACGACCGTGGCGCCGGCCTGGACATCCTTCGTGACGACCGAGTTAGCGCCGACCTTCGCCCCCTCTCCGACCTCGATTGGGCCGAGTACCTGAGCACCAGAGCCGATCACGACGCCGGAGCGGATCGTCGGGTGGCGCTTTCCGCCCACGCCCGTCGACGGGTTGGTGCCGCCCAAAGTCACATTTTGGTAGATGGTGACGTCGTCGCCGATCTCGGCGGTTTCCCCGATGACGCTGAATCCGTGGTCGAGAAAGAAGCGCCGTCCGATCTTCGCGCCCGGGTGGATGTCGATCGCGGTCAGGAAACGCGCGAAATGGTTGACTAGCCGCCCCAGGAAGAACAGCCGTCCCTCCCACAGCCAGTGCGCCAGGCGATGAAGCCCAAGCGCCCAGACTCCCGGATAGAAGAGCACGTCCCAGCGCGACCGCGCTGCGGGATCCCGCGATTTGACCGAATCGAGATAGGCAAAGAGCCCGGAATTCAAGCTTGAGACCTCGTGCCGTTGCGTCGCCAATGTATGTTCGACCCGCCGCAAAGAAAAGGCGGGTCGTGACTGGTAGTCACAGCGCGGCTCTTGCCAACCATCTCCGCATGGGCAAAGCAACGCGCTCTCATGGGGCGAGACGCAGCAAAATCATGCCGTTTGATCGTGTGAACTAGGGGGCGGCGATCCTTTCCGCGTACAATCCGCTCTATTCGGCTGCAGGATTCCTGGTCGGCGCCCTCGTCGGCATGACCGGCGTCGGAGGCGGGTCGCTCATGACTCCGCTGCTCGTCCTGATGTTCGGCTTCCATCCCGCCACGGCGGTCGGCACCGACCTGCTCTACGCATCGGTCACCAAGTCCGTTGGTACCGCGGTCCACCACAAAGGCGAGACCGTCGACTGGAAGATCGTCGGAGCGCTCGCCTGCGGGAGCGTTCCCGCGGCGATCGTGACCCTTTCGCTCATGGCCTACCTCAACGTCGGGGCCGCTCACAGCGCCTTGTTCCTCAACGTGCTCCTCGGAGGCGCACTGCTGTTGACCAGCATCGCCGTATTCTTCCGCCCGTGGATCCTGCGTTGGGCCGGGCATCACATCGACGCGATGGAACGCCGACGGGTCACGCGCTGGACCGTCCTTCTCGGCGCGATCCTCGGAGTGCTGGTCTCGATTACCTCGGTCGGCGCTGGGGCGCTCGGCACGACGGCATTGCTGATCCTATATCCCAAGCTGCCCGTCGCGAGGATCGCCGGCAGCGACATCGCCCACGCGGTTCCGCTAACCCTGATCGCCGGCATCGGCCACTGGCTGATGGGATCGGTCGATCTGACGCTGATGCTGGCGCTGCTTGCCGGATCGATCCCAGGCATCATCCTCGGCAGCCTGTTGGCGACGCGGTCTTCGGACGCGGTGTTGCGTCCGATCCTCGCCATCACCCTGCTCCTGTCCTCGGTAAGGCTCCTGACGGCATAAGCCGAGCGACGTCGCGGAATGCAAAAAAGGGGCGGGTCTGGGGAAACCCGCCCCTTCGTCACGACCGGGAGGGGATGCCGGCCGGGTAATTGCTCCTGCACATGTAGGTGCTGGCTTCAATCGTTCAAGTTGATTATACAGTTCTCTTTGATTGGATTGGTCGATTAATGTCGGTGCATCTGCCGAGCCTCAAGCAGCTGCAATATCTGGTCGCGCTCCGCCGCTACGGGCACTTCGGCAAGGCGGCGAGCGCCTGCTTCGTGACCCAGTCCACCCTTTCGGCCGGATTGCGCGAGCTGGAGACGTTGCTCGGGGTCACCCTGGTCGAGCGCACTCGCCGTCTAGTGCGCTTCACTGCACTCGGAGAAAAAGTCGCGGACAAGGCAATCCGAGTGCTCCGCGAGGCGGAAGAGCTTGGCGAGCTGGCGCAGGCGGAGGGCCAACCGCTTCACGGCGAGCTGCGGATGGGCGTCATTCCGACCATTGCCCCGTTCCTCCTCCCGGCGATGCTTCCGCGGCTGCGCACCGAATGGCCCGATCTCAAGCTTTATCTCCGTGAAGAGACCAGCAACGCGGCGTGCGAGGCGCTCCATCGCGGGCAGCTGGACTGCGTCCTCCTCGCCCTTCCCTTCCCCTGCGGCGAGGTGGATTCAGCGCCTTTGTTCGACGATCCGCTCTACGTAGCTTTCCCGCCCGGTGAGGCTCCCGGCGGGCGCGCGGTGGATGCCGCGACGATCGACGAAAGCCGCCTGCTGCTGCTCGAGGACGGACACTGCCTCAAGGACCACGCGCTCTCTGCCTGCAACCGCCCCGAAATCCGGGCGCACGCGTCGATGATGGGCACGTCGCTCCACACGCTGGTGCAGATGGTCGACAACGGCCTCGGCCTGACCTTCGTGCCCGGGATGGCGATCGAGACCGGAATTCTCGGTGGAACCGGGGTTGAGGCGAAGCGGCTCAAGTCCGATCACGGCTTCCGCCGCGTCGCGCTCATCTGGCGACGCTCCAGCCCGCGCGAAAACGAATTCCAGCTGCTCGCCACGACGCTGCGAAGGATCGCGCGCGACCTCATTCCAGACCTGGAGCCTGTAGCGGCCGCCGATAAGCGCCAGGCCGCGCTTGAGGGGGCGTTCAGCTAAGCCGACTCCCCCTCGCGCCGCGTAAACTACTTGGCCATCTCCGGCTCTGCGATGCCGACCGGCTCCACAGGCCGGCGGGTCTGCGGCAAGTCGAAGCGGTCCGCGTTCATCACCTTCGTCCACGCCTTGATGAAGTCGCGGACGAACTTCTCCTCGCTGCCGCGCTCGGCATAGACTTCGGCGGTTGCACGAAGCAGGCTGTTCGACCCGAAGATGAGATCGGTGCGCGTGGCCCGCCATTTCTCCTGCCGCCCGCCGCGGTCATAGCCGATGAACTCCTCGTCACCGCTTTCGTCCACGACTTCCCAGAAGGTGTCGTTGTCGAGCAGGTTGACGAAGAAGTCGTTGGTGAGCTGTCCCTTGCGCTTGGTGAACGCCCCCTCGGGACGGTCCTTATAGTTCGCGCCGAGAACGCGCAGGCCGCCGAGCAGGACGGTCATCTCCGGCGCCGACAGTCCGAGCAGCTGTGCGCGATCGAGCAGCAGCTCCTCCGTCCGGACCGAATGCTTGCTCTTGAGATAATTGCGGAAGCCGTCCGCAGCCGGCTCCATGACCGCAAAGCTCTCCTCGTCGGTCCATTCCTGCGTCGCGTCGCCGCGGCCGCCGGTGAAAGGCACTTCGACGTTGAAGCCGGCGTCCCTGGCCCCCTTCTCGACCGCCGCCGTTCCGGCGAGGACGATCGCGTCGGCCATCGACAGCGAACCGCGCAGCTCGTCGATCTTGGCGAGGATCCGCGAAAGCTCCTCGGGCTCGTTGACCGCCCAATCCTTCTGCGGAGCGAGGCGTATACGAGCCCCATTGGCGCCCCCGCGATGATCCGACCGGCGATAGGTCGACGCAGATGCCCAGGCCGTTTTCACTAGCTGACCGACGCTGAAACCAGCGTCGAGGATCTTGCTCCTGAAGGCCGATACGTCTGCGTCCGACGGGCTGGCGCCGGCCGGAACCGGGTCCTGCCAGATCAGGTCCTCCGCAGGCACTTCGGGTCCGAGGTAGCGGACCTTGGGGCCCATGTCGCGATGGGTCAGCTTGAACCATGCGCGTGCGAAAGCGTCCTTGAAAGCCTCGTGGTCGTTGCGGAACTTCTCCGAGATCCTGCGGAACTCGGGGTCTTCCCGAAGCGCCATGTCGGCCGTCGTCATCATGGTCGGGACACGCTTCGACGGATCGTGCGCGGCGGGAGCCATATCTTCGGGCTTCTGGTCGATCGGCTGCCACTGCTGGGCGCCGGCCGGCGACTTCACGAGCTCATATTCATAGTCGAGCAGCAGCCGGAAATAATTCTCCGACCATTGCGTCGGCGTGTTCACCCACGACCCTTCGATGCCGCTGGTGATCGTGTGCTCGCCGAAGCCGCTCTCGTGAGCGCTTGCCCAGCCGAGGCCCTGAAGGGTGATGTCCGCCCCCTCGGGAGCGGCGTCGACGAGGCTCGGATCGCCCGCGCCATGCGCCTTGCCGAAGGTGTGGCCCCCGGCGGTCAGAGCGACGGTCTCCTCATGGTTCATCGCCATGCGCTCGAAGGTAATCTTGATGTCGCGGGCCGACTGCAGCGGGTCGGGATTGCCGCCCGGGCCCTCCGGATTGACGTAGATGAGGCCCATCTGGATGGCGGCGAGCGGATGCTCGAGTTCCATCTCGCGCTCGGGCTGGATACGGGTTTCCTCGGCGTCGACCCACTTCTCCTCGGCGCCCCAGTAAACGTCACGCTCCGGTTCGTAGATATCCTGACGGCCGCCGCCGAAGCCGAAGATCGGCCCGCCCATCGATTCGATCGCGACATTGCCGGCGAGGATGAAGAGATCGGCCCAGCTGATGTTCTTCCCGTATTTCTGCTTGATCGGCCACAAAAGCCTCCGCGCCTTGTCGAGATTGCCGTTGTCCGGCCAGCTGTTGAGCGGAGCGAAGCGCTGGTTGCCCGAATTGGCGCCGCCGCGTCCGTCGCCGGTGCGATAGGTGCCGGCGGCGTGCCACGCCATGCGGATGAAGAAGGGACCGTAGTGTCCGTAGTCCGCCGGCCACCACGGCTGGCTGTCAGTCATCAGCGCGGTCAAGTCGCGCTTCAGCGCGTCATAATCGAGCGCGTTGAAAGCCTCGGCGTAGTTGAAGCCCTCGTCCATGGGATCGGGCGAGACACCGCCCTGGTGAAGGATCTCGATCGGCAGGGAGTCCGGCCACCAGTCGCGGTTCGTTCGTCCAAGCAGCGAGCGCACCGTCGTCGGCCGGTCCACCGGGCAGCCCATATCACCGGTCTTGGCGTCCATTTTGATCCTCCGAGTATAGATTTCCGACTTGCCGCCTAGCCGCCGCCATTGATCGACGGAAACGAGATTCCTCAGTCAGTCAGAAAGGGAGAATCGATTATTCCATATGGCGGAGGCCGACCCGCAGATAGTCGTAGCCAGTGATCAGCGTCAGGATCGCAGCGGTCCACAGGCAACCAAGCCCGACAAGGTGGATCCAGTGCTGCGCAGGGAAAGCGCCGCCAAGAATCAAAGCACCGAGCGCCACAAGCTGAAAAGTCGTCTTCCACTTGGCCAGCGCACTCACCGGAACGAGCACCTTCAACTCCGCGAGAAACTCGCGGAGGCCCGAGACCATGATCTCGCGAAGCAGGATGATGAGCGCGGGAATGACGCTCCAGTCCTGGATGATCGGCACATCGCCATCCGCCTTGCGGCTCGCCATCAGCATAACCAGCACCGACGCCACCATGATCTTGTCGGCGATGGGGTCGAGGAATTGGCCGAGACGCGAGATGCTGCCCCATGCACGGGCGAGGTAGCCGTCGAAATAATCGGTGATCCCGACGATGCAGTAGAGGACGAACGTCACCGCATAATCCCACGGCGCCGGCTTCCACAGGAGGAAGACGAGAATCGGGACCGCGAGGATCCTCGAAAGCGTCAGCAGGTTCGGTAGCGACAGCATCGTTTCGGCAGAAGCGTTATAAGGTTTGGCGGCTTCGGCAAAGCTGGCTATGCCTGCCGTCCCCGCTCATGAAACCCTGCGCGCCCAGGCTTTGATCCAGAACGTATCCCACCTGTTGCGCTCGCGGCGTTTCCTCCCGCTGTTCGCAACGCAATTCCTCGGAGCCTTTAACGACAGCCTGTTCAAGCAGGCCGTCGTGCTGTTCGTGACCTATCAGCTTTATTCGGACCCGGCGAAGGAGTTCCAGTTCAGCTCTATCGCGCAGGCCTTGTTCATCCTGCCTTTCTTCCTTCTCTCCGCCCTATCCGGCCAGCTCGCCGACGATCATGACAAGGCGCGGCTCATCCGGATCATCAAATTCGCCGAGATCCTGATCATGATCGTGGGTGGCGCCGGCCTGATGCTTGCGAACATCCCACTGATGCTCGCGGCCTTGTTCGCCATGGGCGTGCATTCGACCTTCTTCGGACCGATCAAATACGCGATCCTTCCGCAGCACCTCCAAAGAGACGAAGTGCTAGGCGGCACGGGCCTAGTCGAAGCCGGCACCTATATCGCAATCCTCCTCGGCACCATCCTCGCCGGCGTAATCGCGTTGCGGCCGCAATATGCGGCGGCGGCCGTCCTTGGCTTCGCGTTGCTCGGCTTTCTTGCCGGCCGCCAGGTTCCGCCGGCCCCGCCCGCTGCCGAGCGGCTGCCGATGACGTGGCACATCGTTCGCGCATCGGTTCAGTTGGTCAGCGCGACCATGCATATCCGCCGACTGTTCCTGGCCATCCTGGCAATCAGCTTCTTCTGGACGATCGGGGCTGTGCTGATCATCATCTTTCCGCCGCTCGTGAAGAACGTGCTCGGAGCCAATGAGCAGGTGGCCAGCATGTTCATCGCCGTCTTCTCGATCGGGATTGCCATCGGCTCGGTCGCAATCAATCGCTTGCTGAAGAGCGAGGTCTCTGCGCGTTTTGCGCCTGCCTCCGTGATTGCAATGGGAATATTCGTTCTGCTCCTTCATTTCGTCGCTCTGACGTGGAGCAAGCACGGCGAGGATCTGACGACGCTCGCCAACTTCCTGTTCAATCCGATGGCCTGGCCAATGATCCTATGCCTGCTCGGCGTTGCGATCACCGGCGGCATGTTCGTCGTTCCGCTCTACGCATTCCTCACGACGACCGTGCCGAAGACGGAAACTGCACGAACGGTTGCAGCCAACAATATCGTCAATTCAGGGGCGATGGTTATCGGCGCGCTGCTCGCGTTCGCGCTGTCGAGCGTGGGGGTGGGTCCCGCCGGTCAGCTATTGATGGTCGCGGCGATGTGCCTCGTCGCTGCCTGGCTCGGCTGGAAGCTCCACCTCGCCTGCGACTAACCGATCAAGATCGAGACGAAGAGGAAGCCAGCGACGAAGGTCGTCGCGAACAGCTTCACTTCGTCGCTGAGCGCGAAGACGGGGCTCGGCGGTTCCGACAGCACGCGCATGCGGCCCCTCCCGAAAAGCCTCGGGTCGAGCGCGAAAGCGGGCCGAGTGAGCTGCATGGCAAAATCCTTAACGCGATTTTTACCATGTTCAAACTCACAGCGGCCAGGAGCCGCTCCCTCCGTCCCGCAGCGGGACAGAAGGACCTAATTCACGTGTCGAGGTTAGCCGTTGGCGGCGGCGGAGAGAGCTTCCTGATCGCGACGGCGCCGCGCTAGGAGCTCACGAGTCTGCTCGGCCGTCATGGCCTTTCCGAAATACCAGCCCTGCCCCATTGCGCAGCCGAGGCCGACGACGGCCTTGTAGACGTCCTTGTCCTCGATGCCTTCGACGCACACCGGCACCGACAAGGCGGCCGCGAGGGTGTTCACGGCCCGGATGATGGCCGCGCTCTCCCGTTTTGCGCCGATATTGGAGACGAAGCTTCGATCGATCTTGATGATGTCGAACGGAAGCGAGCGGAGGTGCGAGAGCGACGAGAAGCCGGTTCCGAAATCGTCCAGCGCGAGCCGCACGCCCTGGTTCTTCAGGCTCGTCACGATGCTTCGCGCGAGGTCCATGTCTGCGAACAGCGAGGTCTCGGTGATTTCGATGACCAGGCGCTCGGCGGGGAAGCCGGTTTCCGAAAGGATCCGGACGATGCGCTGGGCCAGCCAGCCGTCGGCAAGCTGCGACGGCGAGATGTTGACCGAGACCTTGATCAACGGATCCCAGTCGGCCGCCTCCCGGAGAGCCGCGGAAATCACTTGCTCGGAGAGGCGTCCGATGAGCCCGATCTCTTCCGCTACGGGGATGAAGACGTCCGGGCCGATCACACCGGACAATGGATGAATCCAGCGCGCGAGCATCTCGAAGCCGATGATCTCGCCCGTGGTCAGGTCCACCTGCGGCTCGAAATAAGGCACGAATTGGCCGTGCTCGAGCCCGAAGCGGATGCCCTGCTCGATCTCTCCCTGGGCGATCAGGGCCCGCTCCATGCCGGCGTCGAACCAGACCGGACGGGCCACGCGGCCGCTGCGGGCGCGGTCCATGGCGATGTCCGCGCGCCGCAGGACGTCCGGGATGCTAACCTCGCCGCAGGGCGCGGAAGCGATGCCGGCAAAGGCGCCGACCTGAATGATCCTGTCGTTCAGCATCAGCGGTCGGGCCACGGTTCGCAGCACGGCTTCCGCTAGCTCCTCCGCTCTCCCCTTGTCGCCGGCGCCGAGGGTGACAGCAATGGCGAACTCGTCTCCGCCGAGGCGAGCGATCACGGCGTCTAGTCCGAGCTCGCCCGGCAACGCCGAAGCAATCGACTTCAAGAGCCATTCCCCAGCTTCGTAGCCGTGTTGGTCGTTCACCGACTTGAAGCGGTGAATCTGGAAGGAGATGACGAACAGGTTCACGTCGCGGCGGCAGCCGTCCTCGCAAAGTTGCGCCGCCTGGTCGGCGAAGCCCTTGCGGTTGTAGAGTCCCGTCGCTGGGTCGGTGGTCGCGAGCATCGCCGCGCGCCGGTCCTGCTCAGCGCGGACCTCGGCCTCGTGCTGGAGGTCGATGTAGCGGCGCCAGCCGAACAGGATGAGTGCGACGTTGAGCGTCAGTGCGGTGCTCGCGATCCGCACGTCGGTCGCGAAATTGCCTTCGAAACGGAGGTGATTGAAGAAGGCACTGCCGTTCCAGATGAGCAGCAGGACCGCGGTGATGAGCACCGCAAGCACCACCGCATCGCGGCGCGCGCTGAGTACCCCAGAACTGCCGGGCCTCGGTCCGCTACTGGCCATGCGGCCCTGCTAACTCAGGAACGCTTAATAAATTGCTGTCCGGAATGGACTAATTCGGTTTGGTGAATGCGAGGACAACCCCGACCTCGCGTCGCCCGGATCGTCGTACTCGGATGTCCCCCGGACATCCTGGGGGCGACGATGGTGCGGACGGCGGGATTTGAACCCGCACTCCCTTACGGGAAGAGGATTTTAAGTCCCCAGCGTCTACCGTTCCGCCACGTCCGCTTGTTCGCGCCCAGCGACGGTAGGAGCAGCCGGGTTACTCCGCGGTCACTTCCTTGAGGTTTAAGCGCTCGCGCATTTCCTTGCCCGGCTTGAAATAGGGCACGCGCTTGGCGTCGACCGAGACGGATTCGCCGGTCCGCGGGTTGCGGCCGATGCGGCCGTCGCGCTGCCGCGTGGAGAAGGCGCCAAAGCCCCGCAGCTCGACGCGGCCGCCATTGGCGAGTTGCTCTGTGATCGAGTCAAAAATGGCGCTGACCACGCCTTCGACTTCGCGCTGCGTGAGGTCGGGAAAGTCGGTGCAAAGCTTCTGCACCAGTTCGGAACGGATCATCACTACCCCGCTATGGAGAATCGGTCCCGCCCCCTCATGGGACCGCTTTCCCTTAGGCTGTCAGGAAACTTTGTCTCGCGCAAGAAGGATTTACCCAGCGTTTACGCGGGCGCGCCGGCACGGCACGCCCGCGTTTTTCCGGCTTACGACTTCGACTTCTTCGGTGCCTTCTCAGCCTTTTCGGCCTTGTCCGCCTTCTCGGCCTTCGCCGGCTGAGCCTCTTTCAATGCCGCGCCCAAAATGTCGCCGAGGGTGGCGCCCGAATCGGAGCTGCCATACTGCGCGACGGCCTGCTTCTCCTCGGCGATCTGCATCGCCTTGATCGAGAAGTTGGGCTTCTTCGAGCGGTCGAAGCCGATGACCATGGCATCGAAATGCTGACCGACCTGGAAGCGCTCCGGACGCTGCTCGTCGCGGTCGCGGCCAAGGTCGCCGCGCTTGACGAAGCCGACCGCGCCGTCGTCGCCGACCTGGACATCGAGACCAGCGTCCTGGACGGCGCGGACGACGACCGTGACGGTCTCGCCTTTCTTCACGCCGCCGGCCGCGGAAGCTCCGCCGCCAGCGCCGGCGCCGGCACCCGTGCCGCCGCCCTCGAGCTGCTTCATTCCGAGCGAGATCCGCTCCTTCTCGACGTCGACGTCGAGGACCTGCGCCTTCACCATCTCACCCTTGCGGTGAAGCTGGAGCGCCTCCTCGCCCGACACGCCCCAGGCGATGTCGGACATGTGGACCATTCCGTCGACGTCACCCTCGAGCCCGACGAACAGGCCGAACTCGGTCGCGTTCTTGACCTCGCCCTCGACCACCGAGCCGACCGGGTGAGCCTCGGCAAAGGCCTCCCACGGATTGGCCTGCGCCTGCTTGAGGCCGAGCGAAATCCGGCGCTTCTCCTCGTCGACCTCGAGCACCTTGACGTCGACTTCCTGCGATGTGCTGACGATCTTGCCCGGGTGGACGTTCTTCTTGGTCCAGCTCATCTCCGAAACGTGGACGAGGCCCTCGATGCCCGGCTCGAGCTCGACGAAGGCGCCATATTCAGTGATGTTGGTGACTCGGCCGCGGAACACGCCGCCGACCGGGTACTTGGCCGACGCGCCTTCCCACGGATCGCTCTCGAGCTGCTTCATGCCGAGCGAGATGCGCTGCGTCTCACGGTTGATGCGGATAATCTGCACCTTCACCGTGTCGCCGATGTTGAGCACTTCGGACGGGTGGTTGACGCGCTTGTAGCTGATGTCGGTGACGTGGAGGAGGCCGTCGATGCCTCCCAGGTCGACGAAGGCGCCGTAGTCGGTGATGTTCTTGACCACGCCCTCGATCACCTGGCCCTCGGCCAGCGACTGGATGAGCCCGCTGCGCTGCTCGGCGCGGGTTTCCTCGAGGATCGCCCGGCGCGACACGACGATATTGCCGCGGCGGCGATCCATCTTGAGGATCTGGAAGGGCTGCGGAACGTCCATCAGCGGCTGGACGTCGCGGACCGGACGAATGTCGACCTGGCTGCCCGGAAGGAAGGCCACGGCGCCGCCGAGGTCGACGGTGAATCCGCCCTTGACGCGCCCGAAGATCACGCCCTCGACGCGGTTGCCGGCCTCGAATTCCTTCTCGAGCTTGTCCCAGGCGGCCTCGCGGCGCGCGCGGTCGCGCGACAGCATCGCTTCGCCGGCCGAGTTCTCGACGCGGTCGACATAGACCTCGACCTCGTCGCCGATCTTGAGGTCGGCCTTGTGGCCCGGTGCCGCGAACTCGCGCAGCGCGACGCGGCCTTCGCTCTTAAGGCCGACGTCGATGACGGCCATGTCATTCTCGATACCCGTGACGGTGCCCTTCACCACCTTGCCTTCAAAGGCTTCGTTCTCTCCGCCGAGGCTTTCATTGAGGAGGGCCGCGAAATCGTCGCGGGTCGGGAATGTGGTCGTTGCCATGATTAAGTTGTTTCCTGCGTATTCAAATCGGCCTGCCGCGCCGGGCCACCATGGCCGGGCTCCAACATGCGGACCTGGTTTCATTCACTGCCACCAGAGCACCATGCGCTGGCGGCGTCTTCGGGTGCTTCTCTCGGGGGACAGCCCGACGCGAAAAAGCGCGTGACGGCGCCGGTTTGAGGCCGGGACACCGTACGCGCTCGCCAAAAAAGACGGGCTGTCCAGAGGGGAAGTGCGCCCGCCGGACGGCGGCGCCATTAGCTTAGAGGGCTCTCAAGAGCAAGCGACGGTCCTGCTCGATGCGCATAGATAGGTAAATTCCTATTGCAATATAGGAACATATAGGGAACATGGACGCGCGCCTTGCCGTGGAGTCGCCCGTGATGCTCGTTCTTGATCCTGCCCTTCTCATCGCCCTCGCCGCGCTGATCAGCAGCCTTTCCGCCTTTGTCTGGTCGGTACGGCGCAAGCCGTGACCCTCAGGCCGCACCCGCGGATAATCCTCGTCAATTTCCCCGATGGACCGACAAAAGCCCTCCCCTGCAAGGACTTGTTAGGTTAATGGCGGCACCCTTCCCGCGTCGATGAGGGAAGTTGTGTAAAGGGGATTTGGGGCAATGGTTCGGTGGACTCTCTTGCTTGCAGCGTCGCTCGGAGCGGCGGCGCCCGCAATCGCGCAGGACGCCGACGTCGCGCCGTCGACTGCCCCGAAACCCGTCATCACCCTCGTCCCGACGCCCGCGGCGGACAGCAATGTCGCGCCTTTCTATGCGACGCGGGCGGGCGCCCTCATCTGGTTCCGCGACCCGGGCAGCCGTGCCGCCGTGACGAAGTTGGTGGACGTCCTCAAGAATAGCGCGATCGACGGATTTGCCGAGGGGCCGGCGCTGGCGTCGTCGGTCGAAGCGGCACTCGCAAGCGGCACCGCCGCGGACGACCAGATCATTTCGACGGCCTGGGTCCGCTACGTGCAGGCGCTCAATCGGCCCGTCCAGGGAGTCAACTTCGGCGACAGGACGCTCCAGCTGAAAGCGCCGTCGGCTCGCGAGATCCTGTCCGACGCGCTCGCTGCGCCGTCGCTCTCAGCGCATGTGGACGCGGTCGCGGGCGTGAACCCCTTCTACTCGGCGCTTCGGAGCGCCGCCATCGCGCAGGGACAGCAGGACGATCCGCACGTGCTGGCGACGCTGGACCGCCTCCGGCTCGTTCCCGACAAGGGACGCGCGATCCTGGTCGATGTCGCCAATGCGCAGTTGATGATGCTCGAGGACGGTAGGGTCACGAGCACGATGAAGGTGATCGTCGGCAAGCCCGACTTCCAGACCCCGCTGATCGCCAGCAAGGTCTGGTACGTGACCTTCAACCCTTATTGGCACATCCCGCAGGACGTGGCGAAGCGGAAGGTCGCGCCGATCGTCATCAAGCGCGGTGTCTCCTACCTCAAGGCCGCGCGCTACGAGACCGTTGCGGCGTTCGGCGGCGACAAGGAAGAGCCGATCGACCCGACGAGCGTCGACTGGAAAGCCGTCGCCGCAGGTGACGTCGACGTGCATATCCGGCAGCTCACCGGCCCGCACAACATGATGGGCAAGATGAAGTTCGGCTTCATCAACGATTTCGGGATCTTCCTCCACGATACGCCGCACAAGGACCTGTTCGACAAGGCGAAGCGAAACCTTAGCCTCGGCTGCATCCGGGTCGAGCGCCCGCCGGAGCTGGCGGAATGGCTGTTCGGCCATGTACCGCCGGTGCCGGGCGACGATGCCGAGCAGAATATCCGCATCGGCAAGGAGGGCGTGCCGATCTACGTCAGCTATCTGACGGCGCGGCCCGACGGCGAGAAGATCGCCTTCGCCGCCGACGTGTACAAGCTCGATGGCGAGCCCAGCGGCGGCAAGGCCCTCGCCACGACCGCCGGAGAGCGTTGACGCCAAGTCCCCAGCTGGTCGAGACCAGCTGACCGTTCGCGGAAATTTCGCTTGATTTAGAGCAAGCTGCGCTCTGCGGCGTTGCGGTCTGGTGAAAGGCCACTAAGGTCCCGCCAGCTTCGGGAGGGAAGGGTTTTGAGCCTATTGACGCTGGAGCGCGTAACTAAGCGCTTCGACCAGGTCGTCGCCGTCAACGATCTCAGCTTTTCGGTAGAGCCGGGTGCGGTGTTCGGTTTCCTCGGCGGAAACGGCGCGGGCAAGACGACTTCGCTGCGCATGGTGCTCGACATCATCCGGCCGACAAGCGGGCGCATCGAGGTGCTCGGACGCGCACCCGGCCGGGAAAATGCGCCGGACATCGGCTTCCTCCCCGAGGAGCGCGGCCTTTATCGGCAGATGACCGCGCTCGATACGATCGCCTATTTCGGACGGCTGAAGGGCATGACTGCTGCTGATGCGAAGCGGGAGGGCGCCGCCCTGCTCGACCGTTTCGGCCTGTCTGCCAACGGCAAGATGAGCGTCGACAAGCTGTCCAAGGGCATGGCCCAGAAGGTGCAGCTGGCGACGGCGCTCGTGAACCGTCCGCGGCTGCTGATCCTCGACGAACCCTTCTCCGGGCTCGATCCCGTCAACCAGGGTCTGCTCGAAGAGGAGATCCGGCGGATGTCCGCGGCGGGCTCGACGATTGTCTTCTCGACCCATGTCATGCAGCACGCCGAACGGCTGTGCGACCGGCTGCTGCTGCTCGCACGCGGACGCAAGAAATTCGAAGGCACGCTCGACGAAGCGCGGGCGGAGCTCCCTGCCCGCCTGACCGTGGTCGCCAAGCGGGACCCGTCGAAGCTTCAAGACGTCGAGAGCGCCGAAGACAAGGGAGAGGCCGAGCCCGGCTGGACCCGCTGGGACGTCCGGCTGAGGCATGGGGTAGCGCCGGGAGACGTGCTCGAACGATGCGTCGCCGAGCGCTTCCCGCTGCGCCGATACGAACAGGTCCAGGCCAGCCTGCACGATGTCTTCGTGCACATCGTCGGAACGCCGGAGACGGTTCAATGAAGAATATCCTGATCGTCGCGGCGCGCGAATTCCGCCAGATCGCCGGTATGCGCAGCTTCTGGCTGACGCTGCTGATCATTCCGCTTTCGTTCGTGATCGGCGGGTTCGCGCCGAAGCTCATTCGCGGCGACGAAGCCGCGCGGGTCATGGTCATCGACCGCACGGGCGGGGGCGAAGCGCGCGCCATCGAGCAGCTCTTCACGCTCGACAACGCCCGCGACGAGCTGTCGAGCCTGTCGCGATACGTCCAGCGCCACCATCTCGAGCGCGCCGACCCACGCGCGGCCTGGGCCCAGCACGACCGTTGGTACAGCGATGCGGATGTGGCGGGCTTCATCGCGAGCGGCGGCGTCGATGCAGCGAAGGCGAAGATCGCACGCGTCAAGCCGAAGGACACGCCGGAATTCAAGGCATCCAAGCCTTATTACGACTTCGTCGCGGTGCCGGATTCGATCGCGAAAGTCCCGGACGGCCAGCTCGACGAGGCGCTGAAATCGGTGATGAAGCCCAAGGAGGAAAAGGCGAAGCCGGTCGACTACGCGCTGCTCATCCCCGCGAACTTCGGTCAAAGTCCCACGGTTCGGCTGTGGGCGAACAGTCAGCCCTCCTCTCGGTTCGTCGGTCGCGTACAGGAAGTGCTGACGCGCGATCTCCGTACCCGCTACCTGACCGATCAGGGAGTCGCGCCGACCGCGGCGGCGAATGCGAGCACGATCGCACCTACCCTCTCGATCTCGACGCCTCCGCCTGGCGGTGGCGCGCGCGAGGCCATGCTGGTGCGCTCGATCCTGCCACTTGCCGCGTCCTACCTTTTGATGGTCAGCCTGATGCTGTCCGGAAGCTGGATGCTTCAGGGGACGGTCGAGGAGCGCTCGAACAAGCTGCTCGAGACCGTGCTCGCCTGCGTCAGTCCACAGGAACTGATGTACGGCAAGCTTCTCGGAACCGCCGGCGTCGGGCTGTTCATGATCGCGGTGTGGATCGGCTGCGGCGTGTTCGCAGCTTATGCGACGCAGGGCGCGATTTCCGACATGATCCGGCCCGCGCTCGATCCGCTGACGTCGCCCGGGACGATCCTCGCGCTCATCTACTTCTTCGTCGTCGGATATGTCGCGATCGCGGTGCTGTTCCTGGCGATCGGCGCCGTGAGCGATTCCATGCGGGATGCGCAGGGCTATCTGATGCCTGTGCTGCTCGTGATCCTCCTCCCAATCACGCTCCTGATGCAGGCTGTGGTCGCCGGCAACAATGGCGGCATTCTCCTCGAAGTTCTGACCTGGGTCCCGATCTGGACACCGTTCGCGGTGCTGGCGCGTCTTGGGCTGGGAATTCCGACCTGGGAAGTGATCGCGACCGGCGTGATACTCGGCGTTTACACCGCCCTGTCCCTGCTGATGCTCGGCCGGCTCTTCCGCGCCAGCCTGCTCGCACAGGGCCAGCGGCCGAACCTGCGCGAAGTCATCTCGAGGATGCGCGCCGTTCCGAGCTGAGGCGGCTAGCGGGCCTGCAACCCGGCGAGGTGCTGACTCGGCAAGTCCATCTGGAAGCGAAGACCATTGTCGCGAAATTCGACGTTGGTCTTTGCGCCGAGGTCGTAGGGCAGGATCCGGGTCAGTAGCTCCATTCCGAACCCGTGCCGCGTCGGCTCGGGAAGCGACCCGTTGCCGTTCGTCTCCGCCCATTCGAAGCTGAGATCCCTTTCGCCGCCGCGGCCGTTGAGCTTCCACTTGATCGCAATCTTGCCGCCGTTGTGGTTCGACAATGCACCGTGCTTGACCGCGTTGGTCGCCAGCTCGTGCAGCGCGAGGCTGACAGATTCCGCTGCCTTGGGCCTGAGCGCGACCTCCGGTCCGTTGACCGCCAGGCCGTTCCCCTCATGCGCCGCATGGGCAAGGAGCTCATCGTCGATCAGCGACCTTAGATTCACGCCGGCGTCGGGGTTGCGGGTGACGGCGGACTGCACGCGGGCAAAGGCCTCCAGGCGGCCGCTCAGGTGGGCGGCCATCTCATCGACCGAGTCGCTGGATTCCGCTGTGCGCTGAGCGATCGATTTGACGACCGCGAGCGTGTTGCGGACGCGGTGCTGCAGCTCGGCGAGGATCGTGCGCAGCCGCGCTTCGCTCTCGCGCAGCGCGGATTCCGCCTTCACCGTGCTCGTCACGTCGACGAAAGTGATGACCGCGCCGGCAATGAAATTGTCGACGCTGCGGTACGGCAGCACCCGGGCGATGTAGGATCGGCCGTCCTTTGACGACACGTCGCGCTCGATCGTGCCGAGCTTCGTCAGGACCTTCCGAACGTCGTCGCTGAGATCGCCATAATCGACCCTCGATCCGAGATGGTCGATCGGCCTTCCGACATCGGTTTCGAGCAGGTGGAAGATCTCGGTGGCCGCCGGCGTGAAGCTACGCACCCGAAGGTCGTTATCGAGGAAGATGGTCGCGATCTGCGTGGATTCCAGCAGATTCTGGAGGTCGCTGTTGGCGCGCGCGAGATCGCGGACTCGGATGTCGAGCTCGGTGTTGACGGTCTGCAGCTCCTCGTTGACCGACTGCAGCTCCTCCTTCGAAGTCTCGAGCTCTTCGTTGGAGGACTGCAGCTCCTCGTTGATCGATTGATATTCCTCGTTCGAGCTTTTCAGCTCCTCGTTAGTGGACTCCAGCTCCTCGATCGTCGCCTGGAGCCTTTCCTTGGTCAGCCTGAGCTCCGCCTCCAGCCGCTCGACATGCTCGTTGCTGACGCCGCCGCGATCGCCCGCAGGCACCGTTTCGGGAACCGGGCCCGCGTCCTGGAAGATGACGACCAATGCGGTGACGTCATCGCCATCCAGGATAGGCTCGACGAACAGGTTCACGAACAGCGAGCTGCCATTGTCGCGAACCGGAATCCGCAGATGCTCGATCCGGATCTTGTCCTCGCTCGCCGTGTGCAGCGCCGAGCGGAGATCGAGCCTGAGGTCGCGGTGGACGAGGCTGAGGAGGTTGAGGCTCGCCGCACCGGAAACCGGTTCGAGGAACCGTCCGGTGCGCCCCGAAAAGTGCAGGACCTCATGCTGCGTATCGATGATGACGTAGGCGGGGCCGTAGCGCTCTGCGACCTGGTCCGCGCGCCGGCTGATGGAGAGGGCAAGCCCGGACGGCCGCGGCAGAGGAGCGGGCTTCGCCGACGGTTCGTCGCGCCGCGCCGCGCCGCGCGCGACCAGCGGGTATTCGGGCAGGACCTTGGTGGGTGTTTCGAGCCGTCTGAACAGCCGGTTCCTGCGGTCGACGGGTGCGAAGAGCTTCTGGTGCCGGGTGACGTTTTCCGATGCGCCCAAGAACAGCACTCCGCCGGGGCGGAGTGAGAAGTGGAAGATAGGGATGACCCGGTTCTGCAGGTCCGTGTTCAGGTAGATGAGAAGGTTACGGCACGACAGAAGGTCGATACGCGAGAAAGGCGCGTCCTTGACGAGGTTGTGCGGCGAGAAGATGCACATCTCGCGCAGCTCCTTCGCGATGCGATAGGTGTCGCCTTCCTTGACGAACCAGCGCGCCAGCCGCTCCGGTGTCACATGATCGGCGATCGCGTTCGAATAACGGCCCGCCCGCGCCACTCCGAGCGCCCGCGCGTCGAGGTCCGTGGCGAAAATCTGGACGGTCGGAGCATTGTCGATCGTCTGCAAATGCTCGGCAAGAAGCATGCCGATCGAATAGGCCTCCTCCCCGGTCGCGCAGCCCAGCACCCAGACCCGGAACTGGTCGGAAGGCCCCTTGCCTTCGAACAGTGCTGGCAGCTCCTTCTCCAGCACATCGAATTCTTTGGGATCGCGGAAGAACTGGGTCACTCCGATGAGGAGGTCTTGGAAGAGATTGTGGACTTCGTCGCGGCTCTTGCGCAGCGTCGCCGCATATTCTTCGATCGTCGCCGTCTGCAGCACCTGCATCCGCCGCTGGACACGTCGCAGGAATGTGTTGCGCTTGTAGCCGTGGAAGTCGTTGCCGGTGACGGTGCGAAGTGTCCCCGCGATCTGGTTGAGGCTCATCACCACCTCATCCGTGATCTCTCCTTCGGGAGCAGCCCCGACTAGCGCCAGACCCCGGACGTAGAGCGCGATCTGGGCCGGAATCTGCTCCAGCGGAAGCAGGAGATCGACGATGCCGGCGGGGCTTGCAGCGCCCTGCTCGGCGGCATCGGCCTCGCCGTTTAGCGACTGGGCGATGGACAGGCCGCCATATTCCTTGGTGGCCGTGACACCCGCCGTGCCGTCGCTCCCGAGCCCGGCGAGGATCACCGCGACCGAGCGATCCTGCGCATGCTCCGCGACCGAGATCAGCAGGCTGTCGACGGTTCCCCGCTGTCCTACCGGCTCGGGTGCGGGACGGCTGGCGATGTGGCCGTCGGTCAGCGTGATGACTTCGTTTCCGCCGCCGACGTAAATGCAGCCCGCCTGGAGCCGGTCGCCATTCGCGGCCTTGGTCACCGCCATGCGGGTCTGGGCCGCCAATTCCTGGACGACCCGATCAACGGACAGCCCATCTTGCTGACGGACCGCGATCACATAAGCGACGTCGAGGCCGTCGTGCATGGTTGCAAAGAGAGTAAGTAGCGCTCGAAACGAGGCGGCGCACGCGCCCATGCCGATGACCGCAAGAGGCTCAGCTTTCGGGTCCTTGGCGGGTCGTCGCGATGGCTTCTTCCGCTTGTCCTTCGGGTCCGCCACGCGCCTTGTCCTAGCCTAAGTGCCATACACCTTTAAACGGAGTCGGTGCGAGGAAGAAAGCGCGTCCTGCGTCAACCCATGGAAGCGACGGCCGCCTGGCGAAGGACGTTCGCGTAGCGCTCATATTCCTCGGCTCTCGCTTCATAGAGCTCTGCGACTGCGGTCCTCCCCGTCGTTCGGGCTTCCTCGGCCATGCGCGTCACCAGAGTCACCCTTTCTTCCATGATTCGGAGAGCAACCCGCATCGCTTCGCCGACTTCGTGGGTCCGAGCGGCGAGAACGTCTGCAGTGTAGGCGTGGCCGATCTGGCATCGAAACCGCAGCGGATGCTCATCACGGACTTCGGAAAGCACGCCCTGGCAATCGGGGCAGCTCAGCGCGGAGGGGTCGGCGATCCGGCGCAACGCGTGCGATCCCAGCCGCTGGCCCACCGCAATCTCCACTTCCAGCGCGAGATTGTCGGGGCATTTGATGGCTTCGCCGGCGTCGGTGCCCGCGAGCCTCGCGAGCAGGCTCCCCAATTGCGCCGCCGGGGCCACATCGTCGACGTTCGTCGCCTCCAGCGCAGCCAGCGGCATATCATCGCTGTCCGCATCGAGCGGGTGCTGGACGACGGCGGTTCCGCCGCACGCCTTAATGGCCGTAAGGCCGGAGGCGCCGTCGTTGAGGAGGCCGCTGAGAACGACGCCCACTGTCCTCGGCCCATAGGCCAGCGCGGCCGAGCGGAAGAGGGGATCGATTGCCGGTCGGGTCAAGTTCTCGCGCGGCCCGCTGCCGAGGCGCATAATTCCGTCGACCAGAATCAGGTGATGGTCGGGAACCGCCGCATATACCCGGCCTTGCTCTACGGGCTGGCCGTCGACGGCGTGGGTGACGGGGAGCGGTCCGGCGGACTGGAGCGCCTCGACGAGATAACCGGGGCTCGACGTCGGCACATGGGTCGCGACGAAGATCGCCGCCGGCATGTCCTCGGGCAGGTCCGCCATGATCTGCCTCAGCACCGAGTGGCTGCCCGCGGATCCGCCGATGACGATTATGTCCCTTTTGGCCATCCGGCCTCGCTTCCGTCGATTGAAGCGAATAGAATGTTTGTACGTTCCAACAGCAGTCTGGCGTGGAGGCTAATTGTCCGGCGGAACTTCGCTCCGAGGTGCACGCGTCCTGATCGTCGAGGATGAATTCCTCATCGCCGACGACCTTGCACGCGCCCTTCGCGATGCCGGTGGCGAGGCCGTCGGGCCGGTCGGGACGGTGGAGCAGGCCGAGGAAATGGTCAGGCGGCGCTCCATCGACGCGGCCATCGTCGACGTGAACCTGCGCGGCAAAATGGCGTCCGAGTTCATCTCGCGGCTAGCAGCGACCAAGCTGCCCTGCCTGATCGTATCCGGTTATGGCGAGGCGGCGCTGCCGGACTGCGTCAGCGGCGTCGCCAGGCTCGAGAAGCCGGTCAGTCCCGCTTCTGTGGTTGCGGCGCTGGCGAACGAGCTCGCCCGCGCCGACTAGGCGGCACGGCGCCGGCTGCATTCTCCAGCATCATCAAATCCCGATGGGCGCGATGCTGCAGCAGGGTCGCCTGGAATTCGGCGAGAAGCTGCTCGGCCATATCAGTCGGATGACCGCGGCTCCTCAGGAATGCGAGCAGCTCCTCCTGGCGGGTAACGTGTCGTTCGCCCTGGGCGATATGGTCGTCCACCATTTGGAGATCGGCCGCACTGAAGGCCATGAACCGATATACCACCTTGGGGGTGGGAAGTCGTCGAGCGAATGACTGCGGCGCGAAATTAGTTGCTTCGGCGAACCTTCGAGGGAATGGCACCCAGCCCTTCCTCCGGGCCCGCTCCGTTCTCGCTCATGCGCAGGAAGGTGCGCACCGCGTCGCCGGATACGGCGCGGCCGAACAGCCACCCCTGCGCTTCAGAGCAGCCGAACTGCTCGAGAGCCGCGCGGATCTGCTCGGATTCTACGCCCTCGGCACTGATCGGAACGTCGAGCGTGTGGCCGAGCGCGGCGATCGTGTTGACGATCTCCGCCGTGCGCTGGCTGCGGACGATGGTGGTGATGAAGCTCTTGTCGATCTTGATTCGGTCGAGCGGCAGGCGGTTGACCTGCGCCAGGCTTGCATAGCCGGTCCCGAAATCGTCGAGCGAGATGCGCACGCCGACATTTTTCAGGCTTTCGATGATCGTCAGCACCTGCTCGCGGTCTTCGAGCAGCGAGCCTTCGGTGATCTCGATCTCCAGCCGGTTGGCGGGAAAGCCGGTCGCTGAAAGCAATTTCAGGATCTGCTCGGCAAGAAGCGGATCGCGGAACTGTACCGGCGAAATGTTGACGGCGAGCTTGAGGTGAGCGGGCCAGTCGCGCGCGTCGTACATCGCCTGCTCGATGACGTGGAGCGTCAGCGGACCGATCAGGCCGGTGCGTTCGGCGGCCTCGATGAACTTTTCTGCGTCCAGCATCGTGCCGTCTGGCGAGCGCCAGCGCGCAAGCGCCTCGAACCCGACGATTTCCTGCGTCGCGAGATCGATCAGCGGCTGGAAATAGGGCACGAAGTCGCCCTTGCGGACGCCGATACGGATATTTTCCTCGAGCTTGAGACGGTCGGTGAGCTCGAGCTCGAGCTCCTCGTCGAACCAGGCGAAGGCGTTCCGGCCCGCACGCTTGGCCGCGTAGAGCGCGACGTCGCTTCGGCGAAGCGCGCCTTCCTCATTGTCGCGCGGCTCAAGCCGGGCGAGGCCGATCGACGCGGAGGCCTGCAGCTGCGCGCCTTCGACGTAGACTGGCGCGGCAAGAGATTGCTGGATTGCCCGCGCCACCTTCTCCGCTTCGGCATCGTGGATTGCCGGGAACAGCATCGCGAATTCATCGCCGCCGGTGCGCGCACAGCAGGCGTTGGCCGGAGCACTCTTCTGCAGCGCCTCGGCGACAGACAGAAGCAGGCGGTCCCCCGCGGCGTGGCCGTGCAGGTCGTTGACGCGCTTGAAATGGTCGAGGTCGAGGACGAGGAGAACGCCGGGCGTCTTCATCTCCAGCATCTCGCTGAGCGACCGCATGAGCTCCCGCCGGTTGGCGAGGCCCGTGCCCGGGTCGGTGTTGGCGTTGCGCGCAGCGAGGCGCTCGGCCGCTTCATAGGCTTCGAGCGCTTCCTTGAGGTCCTTCGAGCGGCGCCAGCCGAACAGGATGATTGCGATGTTAAGCAGGAACGCGATCTTCAGCGTGCCCTCGGAATCGGTCAGCTCCATGCCCGCGAGAGCCGCGGGCACGATTTTGCTGCCGAGCGCGACGAACATGAGGATCGCCGCGATCGTCGCGCAACTGGTGATGACGTGGCTGCTCGCTATGCGAACCGCCTTGCTTCTTACGCGCTTCACACTCAGGTCCACTTCTTGCCTCCAGAAGTGTCCCACAAAGAAATGAAGATTGTCCTACGTTAACTTCGGGTAGAATGGACTCCCACTCTGCTTGAGCGCAGCGTCGGCCAGCCGGAGGGTGAATGGGGCGCATCTTCCTCAGTTACGCCAGGGAAGACCGGACTCACGCGGAGACCCTGACGCGCGTGGTCGAGAGCGCCGGCCACAGTGTGTGGTGGGACCGCCATATCGACAGCGGAGAGGAGTTCGCGGCCGAGATCGAGGCTGAGCTCGAAAAGGCGGACGCGGTCCTCGTCGTCTGGTCGAAAGAGTCGATAAAGTCGCGCTGGGTGCGCGACGAGGCCGCGGTGGGGGGCGATACCGGCAGGCTCGTGCCCGTCAGCATCGACGGATCGCTGCCGCCGATGGGGTTCCGGCAGTTCCACTCGCTCGACCTCGCCGGCTGGAAAGGCGGCAAGAGGGATGAACGCACCGGCCAGCTGCTGCACGCAATTGAGCGGCGGATCGGCGACGAGGGAAAGGCTCGGCCGGTTCCCCCTTCAGCCGTCCCGCCCGTACGCGCCTTCGGGATGCAGAGAGCGACCTGGCCGTTTGCCGCGGCGCTCTTGCTGGCGGTCGTCGCGACCGCCGCGTTCCTTGCGACCAACCGCGGAAAGCCCCGTGACGCGCCGATCAAGCCGACCATCGCGATAATGCCGTTCACCGCCGTATCGTCGGACCCCGAGCTACGCGCCCTCGCCTCTCAGGCGCGCGACTCCATCGCACATACATTTCCTCAGAGCGGACTTCCGGTGCGCCTTCTCAGCTCCGCTCCGAGCGAGGGCGACGGGGTCGACTTCCTGATCAATGGCGACTTGAGCCGCAGCGGCGACAAGGTGGTGGCGACCGTTCGTCTCGATGAAATAGCCCATGGAGTGACGGTCTATTCCAAGCGCTTCGAAGCGCTGCGCGAGGATGTTCGCGACCTGCCGGAACGGATCGGCGCGCAGCTGGCCGGGAACCTCACCGGCAGCACGGCGATGATGGCGCTCGATCGGCGAAAGCCGCTCGATCCCGCCTTATTGGCCGATCTGATGCAAGCTGCGGATTTCTCGATCACGCTCGGCAGTCTACAGACGTATCAGAGTGCGAAGCGCGTGGCCGCAAAGGCCCCGGACGTCCAAATCGCCCAGCTTGGCGCCGCCTTCAACACCGCATTTGCGCTGCCCGACCTTCCTCCCGAGGAGCGGACAGAAGCCGTGGTCGAAGCACGTCGCGCGGCCGAGCGGGCCATCGCACTCGGGCCCGGCTTTGGAGACAGCTATGCGCCCTGGTGCTTGCTGCGCAGTGAAACCCTGTTCGCCGCGTGCGAAGATCGGCTGCGCGTCGGTAAGCGAGTGGATCCCGATGCCCCATGGTTGAACACGTTCCTCAGCCATCTGCTTCGGAGCGTCGGTCGCGTCGATGAGGCGATGGACCTGGCGAGATTATCCTACACCCACGATGCCTATGTTCCGACGAAGATCGCATGGATGCTGAAGACATACGAGACCGCGGGTGAGGGAGACGAAGCACGGGAGCTGTACAACGAGGGCCTGCGATGGTGGCCCGGCTATAAGCAGATGTTTTTCCGAAACCGGATGTACGGGCTCATCGCCTTGGGAGATTTCGAGGGGATCGAGCGGCTTGAGCGGGATGTCGACGTCGAGACAATGTTTCCCAACTATCGGAACAGCTCGGCGCTTGTCGCCGCCCTCAAGGTGAAGTCGATTTCGAAGGCCAGGCAGGCATGTCCGGAGACTGACGACTATTTCCTCAACATTCGCTGCATGATCGTTCTGGCAAAGCTCGGCGATGAGGACGGTGCGTACGCCATCGCCGACAAGATCTATCCCCGGCGCGTCGGCCGAACGCCCGCCGAAACGGAGCGCATCTGGCTCGATGAGCCGGACGGCGTCGGCCAGGTCGAGTTCGTGACTTCACCAGCGGCGGCATCGATGCGACACGATCCGCGATATCTCCAGCTGACGCAGCGAGTTGGCTTGCTCGACTACTGGCGCACTGGCCGGCCACCGGATTTCTGCGGGAAGCAGCCCGAGCCCGTCTGCGCGCAGCTAATGAAGCGCTAGCTCGCGCTGGCCAGCCGCTCCTCGACCAGCCGAACCGCTTCCGCGATCGCCGCGTCGACGTCGAGCTCGCTGGTATCGAGGAGAATCGCGTCGGCGGCCGGCTTGAGTGGAGCGACCTCGCGGGTCGAATCCCGTTCGTCGCGCGCGCGGATGTCGGCCAGCACCTCCTCGAAGTGCGCATGCATGCCGCGCTTCTCGAGCTCCTTGAGCCGACGCTTCGCGCGCACCTCGGGCGAAGCGGTGACGAACAGCTTCACGTCGGCGTCGGGCGCGATCACCGTGCCGATGTCCCGGCCGTCGAGCACTGCTCCGCCGTCCTGCCCAGCGAAATCCTGCTGCCGCTTGAGCAGCGCCGCCCGAACCGACGGATAGCCGGAAACCACCGATGCGATCTTCGACACCGGCTCGCTTCTCAATTCCGGATCGTCCGGGTCGAAGCCGAGGTCGTCGCACGCTCGAAGCGCCTCGAACTCGATCGCCGGGTCACCGCCCCAGCGCCACAGGTTCAGGGCAACTGCGCGATAGAGGAGCCCCGTGTCCATGTGCGGAAGACCAAGATGCCTGGCCAGCGCGCGCCCGATGGTCCCCTTCCCGCTCGCCGCCGGACCGTCGACTGCGATCACCGGCATCAGGCCCGATCCTGCTCGCAGAGCCAGGGGCGAAGTATACCCAGCGCTTCCTCCGGGCTGTCGTTCAGGAAGCCGTGCGCTGCTCCCGGGACCACGGCGAACCCCGCGCCCGGCGCGCGCGCGGCGAAGGCGTCGACCGTCACCGGCCGCGCCTCGTCATATTGGCCCGAGATGAAGAGCGTGTGCGCGCCGTCGAGCTTCGAGAGCAGCGGCTCTCCGTCATAATCCTTGAGCGTTCCCGTGGCGATGAACTCGCTGGTCCCCCACATCGCTTCGTAAAGCTGCGCGTTGAACCCCTTCCCTCCATGGAGCCGGCCATATTCCATCATGGCGAGGGTCGCCGGGTCTCGCCGGTTGAAGTTGGCATAGAAGATTTCGGTGGCCTTCTCGCAGGGCGGAGTGATCTTCGCCGGCGGGTTGCACTGGCGGAGGGTCGCCTGGACGTCCGCCGGAAGACGTTCGCGCAGTGCGTCCGCGTCGGAAATCCAGCTTCGTGTCGAGACGAGCGGGCTTGCGAGCACGAGGCCGGCGAGCTCGCGCGGGCGCCGGGCGCCATATTCTAGAGCGATCGTACCGCCCCAGCTGTGCCCCAGCACGTGCCAGCGCGGCACCCCGACGGCGCGCCGGACGGCGTCGACCTCGTCGGTGAAGCGCTGCACCTTCCAGTTCGCCGGATCGCCCGGATGGTCGGAACGGCCGCTGTCGAGCTGGTCGTAGAGGATGACCGCCCGCTGGTCGGCGAGGGCGAGCGCGTTGAGGAAAGCCGAATGGGTGCCGCCGGGGCCGCCATGGATCATAACGACCGGCAGGCACGGCCCGTCGAGACGGCCATTGACCCGCACGTAGACGCGGCCGCCGGGCACCGGCGCCATCAGCTCTCGATCGGGCGGCGGATAAGTCGCCGGGCCCCTCGCCCAGAGCGGCGCTGCGGAGGCGGCGGCGGCTGCTCCGGCGGCTACGAGGAAAGAGCGGCGATCGAGGGGTCTTGTGCTGCTTCCCCCGGCACACCAGATCGATCCGAGTTCGACGCTCACGCGCGGTGCTTTGACAGGGGCATATCCCTATGGCAAGGCGCGCCGCCGAACGGTCGGCCGAAGCCGACAACCCATGAATTTTACTGGAGTTGAAACCTCAAAATGGTGAAACCCGAATGGGGCACCAAGCGCACTTGCCCCAAGTGCTCGACCCGTTTTTACGACCTCGGCAAGGAGGATCCGGTTCACTGCATCGAGTGCGGGACCGATTTCGTGCCGGAGCCCGTGCTGAAGTCGAAGCAGCCGCTCGCATTCGAAGCGGCGCCCGCAGCCAAGGAACCGGAAAAGGCCGATGACGATCTCGCCGCGGACGATCTCGCGATCGACGAGGATGAGGAGGTCAGCGCCGACGAGGAAGTCGATCTCGAGACCGGCGACGACGATCTCGGCGTCGAGACGGCCAACGAAGACGACGAAAGCTAGGAATTCGCCAGGCGGACAAGAAAATCCCCCTTTTCCAGCGGGGGATAGTTCGCCTAAGGCACAAGGAACGTGGGGCCGTAGCTCAGCTGGGAGAGCGTCGCAATGGCATTGCGAAGGTCAGGGGTTCGATCCCCCTCGGCTCCACCATTTCCAAGATGGCCTGTCTGACCGGCAGGCCTTTTTCTTTTAGTTTGGCGGTGTTCCGCCGATCATCTGGATGATTGCGGCAACGGCAGCCTGGTTCGCGGGATCTTCCGGCTTTCCCGGCTCTTTCGGCGGCGGTGCTTGCTGACTGAGGACGATTGCCGCGATTCCCATCGCTTCGTTCGAATTTTCAGTCTCGCCCGATGTGGCCAGCCGGTGCGTCGCGTCCGTAACCCCTTCGCCGGCGTGCTCGATCTCCTGTTCGAGAAGCAAGCGCTGCTCGGGGCTGAGTTCCGTCGGATCGGGACGAGTGTAATCGTCGGCGCGGGTTTCGATGACTCGCTCGCAGGCCTGCGGCTGTCTGTCTTTCTCAACTGCCGGATCGCACCGGTCGTCGCCCTCGACGCGCTGGACGGCGGCGGTGCGGCCGTCGGCCGGACGCGAGAGCGGCTGCGGCGGCTGGGCGCTCGGCCGGTCGTTTGAGAGCTGAGCAGGCTGCTGGCGCGATGCCTCGCCGCTGGACAGCTGAGCGGGCTGCTGCCGTGACGCCTGGCCGCTTGTGAGCTGGGTTTCCGCAGCTGGGTTCCTGCGGTCGGTCGTGATTTGCGCCAGCGGCTCGGCCGGTGCCGCCACCGACGGGAGCGAGGTCACCACGACCGACGGCCTTTCGTCCGATACTTGTGGAATCTGCGTTACGGGCTGCGCGAAGGCCGCCGCCGTCGGAAGGACGGTCGCGGCGAGAAAGGCGCCTGCACGGATCAATGCGGGTTCCCGCCGTTCGTCTGGGTGATCATCAGCTTCCCACCGGTATCGGCGCCGCCGGTCTGGGTCACCTGAAGATCGCTGAGATTGTCGCCCTGCTGAATCCAGGTCAGCCGGTTGGCGTCGCCTAGCTGGGTCGCGGTCATGCCGTTGTTGTCGCCGTCCTGAGTCAGGAGCGCAAGGTTGTCGCTGCCCTGCTGGTTCAGAGTCATGTCGTTGTTGCTGCCCGTCTGGGTCAGACGCGCGCCGTTATAGATGGCGCCGAGGGCAAGCTGGCTGCTCCACATCCAGTTCCCGGTTCCGGTCTGCGTCGCATAGAGAACGTTCTGGCCGGAACCCGATTGCTCGAGGCGAGCGAAATTGGCGTCGCCGGTCTGAACCGCGGCGATATAGCCGGTGCCAGTCCCGGACTGGCTGACGTCGGCGTCGTTGGAATTCCCGTCCTGGGTGATCGACGCATAAGCGTTCGGCGCTGTCTGAACGACGTCCGCATGGTTGTCGTCGCCAACCTGGGTAATGAAGACGCCGCGGTCGGTGACCGGCGGCATCACGATGTTGATCGGCGGCGGCTTCTTGTCGATCTTCACCTTCTCGTGCCCGGCATTGCCCTGGACTCCGAGATTGCCGTTGTTGCCATTGCACGGGTTGCCGTTGTTCTTGAGGCACGGATTGCCCGGCGGCACGCGCGCCGTATCCGCGAGCGCAGGCGTGACCGCCGCGAGCAGAAGCATCGCCGCGAAGGCGATCAGGCTGTTGGTTCGTGCACGCATCCTGACTGCTCCATTCATTTGCCGGAATGACCGGCGCGTCTGCAGGGTTTCAGACGCGCCGGTCGCCCGGCCTGTCGATAGGGCCGGCGCGCCGGGGGACGCGCAGGCCATTTCGCTTACAGGCTCGGTGCGCCTTGGGTGTGGGCGACGCCGCGAACGCAGCTGCCGACATACCGATGCGGAGTAAGCCTTTTTGATAATGTCACCCTGCGGCGAACGGCGGGCGGCGCTTCGCGAGCGAAGCGCCGCCCCCATTTCGCTTAGTTCTGAGTCACCATCGCGGTGTTGCCGGCGCCATTCTGGATGACGCTCGACATATCCCCATTCCCGGTCTGGCTGACGGTCGCAGAGTTCGCCGACCCGTACTGGTTGATGAGCGACTGGTCGCCCACCCCGCTCTGAGTCAGCGAGGCACTGTTGCCGTCGCCATTCTGGATCAGGTCGGACAGCCCGTTCATGCCGGACTGCGCCACATTGGCGATATTGTTATCCGACGTGGGTGCAAGGGCGCCGGTCAGTGGATCCATCGATCCCTGCTCGACGTGCGAGGTGTTGTCCGAGCCGCTCTGGGCCACCGTCACCGAGTTATTGGTGTTCGGATTGTCGGCGAGGTAACCCTCGTTCTGCCGGATCTCCGACACATCGTCGGTGCCGCTCTGGGTAACGTGAGCGCTGTTGAGACGGCCGCCCTGGACGATCAGCGAGCTTTCCCGCAGGCTGCCCGTGAGTTGCTGGACGCCGGCTGCGTTGTCGCTCGTTCCGACGCTGTTGTTCTCGCCGATCTGCTGGATGTCGGACTTGCCGTAGTCACCAAACTGATCGACGTGAGCGTTGCCGCCCCTGCGCGTCTGCATAATGCTGCTGTCGTTGCCCGTCCCCGACTGGTCGACCGACGCATTCAGGAAGTCGCCGGTCTGCTGGATGTCGGACGTGTTGGTCGCGCCCTGCTGGTTGACGTCGGCGTGGGACGACGCGGCCTGGTTGACGATCGAACTGTTGTCGGTGCCATTCTGCAGGACTGTTGCCGTGTTGCTTGCGCCCTGGGTCACGTCGGACCCATTGTTGTCGCCGGACTGAGTGACCGTCGCCGCGCTGCCGTCGCCGCTCTGGAGAACGTTCGACACGTTCGACGCGAAGCCGTCGGTGTGGTTCGACGTCTGAAGCACGTTCGCGCTGGACGCGCCGCTCTGCGTGACGTTCGACAGATTGTCGCCTTGGCCGACACCGGCGCCGCCGCTCGGCGGATCGCCGAGCTGGGTGACGCTGGCGCTGGCGCCATTGGCCGACTGGGTGACGTGCGATTCGTTGTACACGCCGGTCTGGCTGACGCTCGCGTCCGCATCCGCCGACTGGTCGACGTTCGAGCGGTTCAGCTGGCCGTCCTGGTCGACGCTCGCGCTGGCGCCATCAGCCGACTGGTTCACGGTTGAATCGTTGTTCGGCGGAGCGAGGCCGTAGTCGGTATCGCTGCCGGACTGCGTGACCGTGGCAGTCGCCGCGGCGCTCTGGTTGACCAGGGAATTGTTCTCCGCGCCGCTCTGGGAGACGGTCGCCGTCGCGCCGCTGCCCGACTGGTTCACGGTCGACGTATTATCCTGCGCGAAAGCGGGAGCGGCGAAAAGCGCTGCTGCCGAAACGCCGATGAGAAGCATCTTTTTCATGGCACTTCCTTTCCTTCGAAAAGCGACCGGCGCCCGCTGGGGACGCCGGCCGTCGTTCCTTAGTTCTGGGTCACGCTGGCGTTGTTGCCGTTGCCGCCCTGCGTGATGCTCGACATGTTCCCGTCGCTTCCCTGGCTGACCGAAGCGACGTTTCCGTTGCCGCTCTGCAGGAGGGAAGAGTTGTTGTTGCTGCCGAATTGATCGACAGTGGCGGTGTTGTCGAAGCCGGGCTGCAGGATGCTCGAGGTGTTGAAGTCACCCTGCTGATCGCTGCTGGCGAGGTTCGCGGTTGCAGCGCTCGTGGAGTAGCCGGTCTGGCTGATCGTCGAGCTATTGCCCTCGCCGTCCTGATTTGCAGTCGCCGACGCGCCAATCGCAAACTGCGGAGTCGGGACTGAGAACCCAGCCGAAATCTGGTCGATGTAGACATTGTTGTCCGCACCGCCCGCATTGTTCTGGGTCACGTTCGTCAGCGCGCCGCCATTCTGGAAGTCCTGCTGGACGTCCGAACGGTTGTTCGCCCCGGTCTGCGTGATGTTGGCGTCGTTGTCGGTCGACGTGGTCGAGGTGTAGTTCGACACGTTGTCGCCGCCGGTCTGGTTCACGACGACATCGCCGTTCGAGGCGTTCCGTCCCTGCCTCACGTACGAGCTGTTGCTTCCAGCGCCCGCCAGGTTGTGGTTCTGATTGACCGCAACCGAGCTGCCCAGGTTGACGTTGTCCTGAATCACCGTCGACAGGTTGGCCTGGCCCAGGGCCGGTCCGCTGCCGTTGTCGGTCTGGTTGACCAGCACCGTGTTGGCAGGGGGTGCGAGGGTCGAGTCGGCTTCCGTCGTCACCGTGGACGTCGAGCCGGTCGAGCCGCTCTGGTTCACCTCGACCTCGCCGCCCGAGATCTGGGTGACAGTCGACTGGCTGTTGTCGCCCGACTGAGTCACGGCCGCCGAGGCGTCCGCACCGTTCTGAGTGATCGACGAGCCGTTGCTGCTGCCATTCTGGGTCAGGGAGGCAATGTTGTTGGTGTTGCCATTCTGAGTGATCAGCGAGTTGTTGTTGACGCCCGTCTGCGAGACGGTCGCCGAGTCATTCGCTCCGCCCTGCATCACCACCGAGACCTGGTCGTTGCCGTCTTGGGTGACGGAAGCGGAATCGTCCGCGCCCGACTGAGTGATGGTCGAGTCGTTCGAAGCGAAGCCTCCGACCGGTGCTGCCGCGGCGTTGATCTGCCTGACGGTGGCCTCAGCATTGGTCGCCCCTGCGTTCTGCGTCACGTGCGACTGGTTGTCGCCGTCACGTCCGAACACTTCGCCCTGGGTGACGTTGACCGTTCCGCCCGTGGCGTTCTGCGTCACGTCGCCGTGGTTGTAGCCACCGGTCTGAGAGACCGAAGCCGTGGCATCGGCACTCTGGTCGACGCTGGAGACGTTGAGCAGGCCGTTCTGCGACACCGTCGCCGACGCGCCGTCGGAACCGGCATGCTGGTTCACCACGGAGTCGTTGTTCGGCGGTGACAGCGGATCGAGACCGCCAGTCGGCGCGTCGCCGGTCTGCGTCACGGAAGCCGTGGCTGCCGCGTTCTGGGTGACAGCCGAGCGATTCTCGTCGCCCGTCTGATTGACGGTGGCAGACGCACCCGCAGTCTGTGTGACGTTGGACAGGTTGGCGGCACCGGTCTGAATGACCGAAGCCGAGGCGCCGTCGGAGCCGAGCTGCTGGTCGATCGTCGAAACGTTGCCGTCTCCGCCGCTCTGCATGACGTTAGCGGTCGCGTCGCCCGACTGGGTGATCGTCGAGATGTTGTCGTCACTGAGCTGGTTGACGACCGCGAGGCCGGCCGGCGATTCGTCGTTTTCACCGTTGATCGCATTCTGCGTCACCGTGGAATTATTCCGGCTGCCCGATTGCGTCACGATGCTGGTGTTTACGGTGTTGGCGCCACCGAAGGTGGGGTTAATCACCGGTCCCGTATCGTCGAGGGACTGGCTGACGCTCGAAACGTTGTCGTCGCCAGTCTGCTCGACATAGGCGCGGTCGCCGCTGCGCTTGTTGGCATTGCCCTGTTTGATGTCGGACTGGTTGTTCATGCCGCCCTGGTCGACTTCGGCCCATGAGCCGGTGCCGGCCTGTTCGATGTTCGACTGCGCATTCACGCTGCCTGCCTGCTGCCGAACGCCGGCACCGGTCGGCTCGCCATTCACGCCCGCGTCAGGGAACCCGGGAGGCGGCGAGTGATCGATCACGTCATTGTTGTCGCCGGTCTGGCTGATGGTCGAACTTCCGCCCGTGCCGAGTTGGTCGACCTTGGCCTTGTTGCCGCTGGCCTGCTCGATTTCCGACGTGTTGCCCGAGCCCGCCTGGTTGACGCCGGCGAGATTGCTGTTCCCGTTCTGCGTGATCGCGGAATCGTTGGACGAACCCGGCTGAGTCACGGTCGCCGTGTTCGTATTGCCCGTCTGTGTGATGGCGGACGTGTTGTCCTGCGCCATTGCTGGCGCAGCGCTCATCAGCGCGAGCGCCGATACCGAAGTAAGGATTGAGAGTTTCATGGTTGTCATTCCTTCTCTTGCGAATGATAACCATGCCGCCCCTGACGGGGTGACATGGAGGTTACCGCCTACTTGTCGCGCCCATCGGAGCTGCAACTCCGGTGGGCGCATTGCCTTCGAAACCCCCGCCCGAGCTGCAACTCGAACCAGGGCTCGCCTGGAGATTGTTCGCTGCCGGGCTTCCAGGCCCCCTCCCGACAGCTCTTTCATTCGCGGACGAAGCGAGCATCGCCTCGCGAAAACTCGTCAGCGGCTGCCCGACCGCTTCGTCGTTCCTACCTCGCTGGCCGCCGGAACCGCGGCTTTGGAATTGGTTGTCGAATATTGGTTCGCGCTTCGCACGTAGTTTCGCGGCAGCTCGCCGGAGCGTTCCATCGCGTCCCTGACCTGCGCCGGCGAATAGATTCCGTCCCGCTCCTGCCTGTAGAGCGCGACGAGCGGCGCGCCCGCGTTCGGGTTGGAGAAGCTCCACAGCTTGAGCTCGACGCCCTCCATGACGAGGCCGTAGACAGCCTTCTCGATCGCCTGCTGAAGCGCGACCTGGTCGGGCTCATTCGTGGTGACCCCCGCCTCGGCTTCGAGCAGCTTCTTGAAGGCGACGAACTTGAAGGCGTTGCCGTTGATCGCCTTGGAGGCGATCGTCTTTGATGCGGTGACTGTGGTCAGCACTTCGCCGGTCCGCACCGAAACCGCGCGCAGGTACACGGTGACCGTGTCCTGCCGGTACTCGGTATGACCGCCGATGCCGAGAAAGGCCGCGCCGGCGCCACCGGTAAGGGTGTTGGTGTCGTAGCCGATGATCCCGCCTTCGAGGAGGACGCCGGCGAACAACAGCGCCGGAAGCGCCTGCACGTTGACGTCCTTCTCGCCCAGATAGCGCGCACGCATCTCGCGGATGATCTCGCGCTCGTTGAGCAGGTTCTTCAGGTTCTCGCGCTCGACGATGGTGAACCAGCTCCGATCGCCGGCGTCCTGAAGCGCCTTGACGAGGATCGATCCCGCGCCCTGCGAAACCGCTCGCGACAGCGACTGCAGGTTTTCGGACGGCTTGAACTGGCCGGTCTGGTCCGTGAAATCGTAGACGGCGATCGCAACCGGCCGCTGCGGCGACGGAAGCGCCTGAAGCAGCCGCTGGGTCTCGGTCTTTTGCGGAATATAGGCGAGCGACGTGCTCGGCGGAATGAAGTCCCGGCCGCTATGACCGACGGTTGCGCAGCCGGAAAGCAAAGCAGTGGCGACGAGCGCGGAAAGTGAACGCATCATTTTCCGTCACCCGGCGATGTCGATGGTCGTCGGGACGTTGATCGTCGTCGTCTCGCCGCTGTCATTGTCGGTGATCGTGACGATCACCTGGTCTAGCTCGCGGGTCCACGTGATCGTCTGTCCGCCGAAATCGACGGTCCCGTTGTTCTGCGCCTCGGGTCCGAAGATCGCGTTCACGATGTTGTTCGAAAGCGCCGAGAGCAGCCGGGACTGGAGCTGGCGCGCGAAAATGTCCGACTGCGACCCGCTGGTCGCGGCCTTCGGGTCCTTGAAATCGTTCTGCGCGTTCGCGATTCCGAGCAGGTGCGCGGAATTGAACGGATTTCCGCCGAAGCTCGGGTTGATAGGTGTGTAGGTCATGTCCTGCGCTGACGCGCCGGTCGTGCAAATTACAAACAGGCCCGCCGCAAGCGCGGCATGGCGGACTCTAAAGCACATGTTTTAGCCCCCCGGGGGTAAACCCCTGACTTCCGCCGAGTCGCGACGGATTAAACAAAAGTTAACCTAGTCGAGAAATCGCTGCAATAGGGTCAAATCAGAGCTCGGCCGAGATTCTCGTTGCTTTTCAACAAACTTGATTATCGTCAATTTACACTGCGGCATGAAGACTAAAGACAAACGCTGCTAGACACCTAGATAATTCGAAGAAGTCGCGACAGTATTAAATCGACCAGCCAGACTTAGGGCAAGATCATCTCTCGAACACACACTGTTCTTTGGCTCCACCTTTTTCTCACGCTTATTATTGGCGCGACCGAGTGAGCCCTCGGAAGCGCCGAGCGACTCGCGCATGGATGTTAACCGCAGTTATAAATTTCTGTCGCGTTAGTTTTATCGTGCGCCGCGACGGCAAGCCAGGCCGGTCGTTTCAGCGGCGGACGTTTCAAACCGGCACAAGTCCCACCAATTCAGGGAGTTCTGCGCTGTCGCCGGTCGCGGATCGGTCCGCGGCCGGCTGCCGCATCCGGACCGACTTCCGCGCGCTTGGACGCAGTGTCGATGTTCTCGTGCAGCGGGCGATGGACGAAGGGGACCAGCAGTCCTGTAGCCAACCCCCAGACGATCAGCGAAACGGCGAGTCCCAGGGCCGCAGTCCCTGCCGGGGCCCGGCCGCCGCTCAGCAACGGCAGCACCAGAACTGCGCCGGCCGCCCAAAGTGCAAATCCGAACGACATGCCGAACAGCCACCCTCCCCTGACGGCGTTGGCCGCGCGCCCGAACAATCGCGCATAGGCCGCTCCGGCGATGGCCATTGCCGCCCATCCGACCGCAACCGCCGCTACCTGCGACGTGCCGAGAATCTCCGCTTCGACCCTCAACGAGCCGAATGCCATGAGGACGCCGATCGCGGGAATCGTCGCCGCGATCCCGGATAGTGCGCCTGCAAGCACAGGGCGCTGGCTGGGGCCGGGATCGTACCCGTGCGCAGCGAGGAAGCCGGGCATTATCGCATGATCTCCCTCAGCGCCGCGCAATCGGCAAAGCCGGGCTGCTCGCGGTAAAGATCGATCAGATGTTTGTAGGCGAGGCCGACCGTGCGCGGCTCGCGGTTAAGGTCGAAAAGCCCGACGGGATCGATGAATCCGATCGCTTCGCTCATCGCGATGTTCCAGTCGATCTGGTCGGTCACGCTGTACCAGGTGAAGCCGACAAGAGGCACTCCGGCCTTCGCCAGAAGCTGGACATTATGCCATTGGCGCCAGAGCCACCTCGGGGCGCCGTCCGCGTCGGCACGATTAGTCTCGGTGTGCATCATCGGCCAGCGGTAGCGCTGCCAATATTGGTCCGCGATCACGTACCAGCCGAACAGCTCGCCGAGCGCCTGAGCGCGCCCGTCGCGGTCGATCAGCCGCTCGTTCCACTCATAATAGTCGACGCCGAGGATGGAGCGCCGCGGGACCTCTCGGCGGGCGAGATTGGCGATGTCTTCCCTCGAGATCCCATTCGCCGAAAGCAGCTCGGTCATCTCCGGGCCCAGCTCGTGCGCGAAGATCAGATCGAGCGGAAGGAAGCGCCGTTCGTTCGCGTCGTCGGCGATCTTCTGGATGTCGGGATCGGGGCAGCAGGGCTGGTAGAATTCGCTGCTTTCGCTGTTGATGAGAATCGCGTCGCCCCGGCGCGTCAGGATCGCATCGCTCATTCGAATGCTTGCATTTGCGAGGTTCCAGGCCGCGCGGGCGTAGGCCGCCTCATCGCACATCTGCTCGTTCCACAGCCCGTCGAGCGCGCTCATTCGGGCCGAGACGTACATTTCGTTCACGGGCGTGTAGAACCTGACCCAGGGGAAGCGCTCGGCGAAGGCCGCGGCATATTCTTCGAGCGCCGCCCCGATGTCGGGGTTCTGGAAGTTCCCGAGCCAGTCGGGGACTCCGAAGTGGCAGAGATCGACGATCGGCTCGGGGCCGAACTCCCGCAACTCCTCCATCTGCGGGTCGACATAGTCCCAGTTGAATCGCCCCGGCCCCTCATAGACGAGGTGCAGCGGAGGGCCGTAGCGGATGTGGGTGATGCCGATGGCGCGGGCGAGCTCGAAATCCTGCTGCCACATCTCGTAGTGGCGCGTGCCGTCCATCTCGTCGCGGCGCCAGCGACCGTGATCGATTGTCGGATAGCTGCACTCGATTCCCGTCGCGAACATGAAGCCGCTGGCATTCTCCTTCCGCGGCGTGCCTGAGCTGCGCCTGCGTGGCTGCGGTGGCGAAGGCTTGTGGCCAGCGCGATAGCCGACGGGCTGCCGATAAAGCGCGCCGATCGTCAGTCCGAACAAGACGTGGCTCGCGACGACACTCGCCACTGTCGCGGGCGTCAGCGGCGCAAAGAAACCCGGCAGGTCGAGCGTCACCGCGTCCGAATGAAGCTGCATGAGCGCGAGCTCCGGAATGACCACGGCGATCGCGAGCGTTGCCGGGATTATCGCGAAGATCAGTCCCTGAAGCACCGGCCGGAGGGACAAGCGGCCCCAAAAGAAGAAGGCATAGAAGACCGCCCAGCACACGCCGGTGGCAAGATGCACCGCGAGACCCGCTGCGCTCGCGAGCAATGGCGAATGATCGAGTGCGACCTCGCTTAGCTCGCCAACGAAGTCGACCGTGGGGAGACCCGCCAAAGCGGTGGCGGCGGAGAGCGCCTCCATCGCCGCAGCGCCGCACAATCCGGCGACGATTGCCTTCCGAAGGGCGACAACCCGCATCATCGGTTTTTGGCTCTTCTCCGCGGCTACTGACGGAAGAACCTGCAGTCCAAGGCGCCGTTCCAGCGGGCGCCCGATTGCGAGTTCAGCGGCGCTGCGCCGTGGGTGGAGTCAGCCGCGCGTTTCGGACGCACTTGTTGAACCCGACCCAGTCGACCCTGGCCGTGCCGCGCCTCGCGTTCCGATTGCACATATGGATCTTCCACATGGGGGGATTCTTCGCGGCGATGAACCGCGCGGCGTCCCTCATCGCCTTGTGATGCCGCGCCTCGCAGCTCGCTTGCCACTGGCAGGAAATCCCGATGTTCAACGCGACAGGATCGTAAATCGGCGCGGTCGCGCGTGCCGCCGAAGCAGCCGCAACCAACCCCAGCGCAGCCAGTGCGATCCTCCCAACCATCGCTAGCGAAACTGACATCCGCGCTCCTTGAGAGCAACCTTCGGGATCAAAGAAAATGCCGGTGAAACCAACATGATACACCCCGCTTGGTTACTTGTCTTAACGACCAACTGCCCGTAATGTAGGACTAGCGGATTTAACCTTCGTTAGTTATACCGGTGCTCCTGCTTGCTTTTTCACTGTTTGCGGTCAGCATCGCTGTTCTTCTGGGGAAGTTTTGAGAGGGGCTTAAACATGAAGTTATGGAAGTTGGGCGCGTTGGCGCTCGCTACGATATTCGGTGTCGGTGCTACGGCCGCCTCGGCGGCAGCGCCCACGACGCAGATCGAGCGCTACGGGAACGTCTACGCAAGATCCGTTTGCGGCAAGTTCTCGGTGGCAGGCACTGCGCACTGCTATGCGAAGGTCCTGACCGACGCCCGCGGAAACATCCGGGAATGGATGCCGATGGCGGGGGTGACTCGCAACGCCACTCCGTCGGGCTACAGCCCCGCTGATCTGAGGCAGGCCTACGGGATTTCGCCCGCAAGCGCAGCCCCGGGGTCCGGGCCGACGATCGCGATCGTAGACGCTTACGGTTACGCCAATGCCGAAGCCGACCTGAACGTCTATCGGAAACAGTACGGTCTCGGCGCATGTACGACGGCCAACGGCTGCTTCAAGAAGGTCAACCAGACCGGTAAGCAGGGGAGCTATCCGCGAGCGGACACTGGCTGGGCGCAGGAGCAGGCGCTCGATCTCGATATGGCGAGCGCGATGTGCCCGAACTGCAAGATCCTGCTGGTTCAGGCGTCGAACGCCTATCTCAACTCGCTTGCCGCCGCGGTGAACACCGCCGCGAAGCTCGGTGCAGTCGTCATCTCCAACAGCTACGGTGGCAGTGAAGGCGGCACGGCGAGCTACGCCGGCGCCTACAATCACCCCGGCGTGGCCGTGACGGTTAGCAGCGGCGATTTCGGCTACGGCGTCCAGTTCCCCGCCTCTTCGCCGCACGTGGTCGCGGTCGGCGGAACCCGCCTCCTTCGGTCGGGTGCCGGCTGGACGGAAACGGCCTGGAACGGCGCCGGCAGCGGATGCAGCAGCGTCTATGGCATTCTCGCCAACACGCAGTCTTCGAGCACGACCGGCTGTCCCAACCGCGCCGTTTCCGACGTGTCGGCCGTGGCCGACCCGAACACCGGTGTGGCCGTGTACGGACCGGTCTCTCGCACGCGTTCGGGGTGGATGGTATTCGGTGGCACGAGCGTTGCAGCTCCGGTCATCGGCGGCATCTACGGAGCGGCCGGCGGAATCGTCAGCTATCCGACGACCAAGCTGTACGGCGCTGCCGCGACTGCGTTCCGCGACGTCGTCAGCGGCAGCAACGGAAGCTGCCCGACGACGCAGTGGTGCAACGCCCGTGCGGGCTGGGACGGACCGACCGGACTCGGGACGGCGCAGGGTCCCAGCGCTTTCTAATTAAACGACTAATCCACGTTTGTGCGGGCGCCGTCGGCGCCCGCACATTCATGTTGGGATCATGTGAATAATCGTTACAACCGACAGTTCATGGTGGTGGGGTCCCCGGCAGCTAGAGTCGTGCGCGCGAGTCGCGCCGCAGTCGCGATCATCGCGGCGATCCTTGCGCTCGCCCTCGCTATGCTTCCCGCGACCGCGGCCCAGCAGGTCTCGCCGGTCGCCCGGCCAGCCGTCCTCAATTCGGTCAAGCTACTGTCCGAATCGCCCACGGAATCGCGCTTCGAGCTGACGTTCGATCCGGCGGTGACCGCCTACGGCCCATCGATGGGTCCGCCGAACCAGCCGGCCCTCAGCTTCCCCTTTACATCGCGTGCTCCGCATGCGGTGCAGCCGCCGGGAATGAAGGGCCTCGTCCGCCAACTCGATTTCATTCAGCAGGACAATGTGCTCGTCGTTCGCTTCAGCGCGACCGAGGCGGCGAGCGCGGCTGCGGTCCGCACAAACGACCGCTCGGTGGAGGTCACCGTCACTACAGGGCGTGCTCCGAAGTCGAGCGCCAACGTGCAGGACTATGGGTCCTCCTCGTATGGCCCGCAGGGCTTCCCGGCCGCCTATCAGCCGCCGGAGGATTATGCTCTCGTCCTCTTGAAATACGCCGACGTGTCGGAAATCGTCGGACTCCTGACGGACGGCCTCACGGTGAAGTCGAATGACGTCTTCATCCCGAGCGAGCCGCAATTCGGTTCCAACAGCCTCACCGGTAACACGAATTACACGCCTCAACAGGTCACCCAGGCACCCGGCACGAGCGACGAGCCCCTCGGCCAGTCCGTTGACCCCTTCATCGGCATCGATCGACGCCTCAATGCGGTCTGGCTGAAAGGCCCGCCTGAGCGCATCGCTCAAATGAAGGCGATGATCGCGGCGATCGACATTCCGGTCGACAGCGTCGTCCTCGAAACGCAATTCGTCGAGCTGACCGAGCAGGGCCTCAAGGCGCTCGGCATCGACTTCAACAATGCCAACGGCCAGATCGGCGTGGTCACTTTCGGCTCCGGCGGTTTCATCACGGGCATCCCGCCGCAGGGATGTACCGGCGATCCGGTAGTCTGCTCCGGACACGTATCGAGCGCGCAGTTCCAGGCGGCCGTCTACGCGCAGATCCAGAAGGGCAACGGACGCATCGTTTCCCGGCCGCGTATCTCGGCGCAGAGCGGTTCGACCGCCAAGATCGTCACCGGCGACGCGCTGCCGATCCTCACCTCCATCGCCTTGTCCGGCGTCAACGGGGTGTCGCAGCAGGTCCAATATGTGAACGTCGGCGTGACGCTGCAGATTGCGCCGCGCGTGAGCGGCGACGGGTTCGTCTCGAGCCACGTTTTTGCGGTCGTTTCCAGCGTGACGGGCACGAGCCAGGGTTATCCGACGATCAGCCAGCGCGAGGCAGAGACGTCGGCGACGGTGCGCGACGGCGATTCTTTCGTCATCGGCGGCCTCACCCAGGACGAGACGATCAGCACCAAGTCCAAGGTGCCGCTCCTCGGTGACATCCCGATCGTCGGCGAGGCATTCCGGACCGAGCGCACGACGCGGTCGAAGACAGAGCTCTACATCATCGTGACACCGCACATCGTCCACCGCGTCGGCAGCCGACCCGGGGTCGTACCGACGAACGCCCCGCTCTATGCTCCCGCGGTGACAACGGACTCGCCGGCGCTCGTGCGCGACGACCTGGCGCAGCCGCAGCCCGAGCGGGCGCCCGAACACCGCTGAGGCAAAAAGAAAAAGCGGCGGCGCCCGAAGGCACCGCCGCTCCTCCCACCAACCGAACGATTAGTTCAGGTTGTTCGAGACGTTGTTGAAGGTCGTGTTCAGCTTGTTGCCGATGCCCTGCATCGCGCCGATGGCGGCGACGGCAATGAGCGCGGCGATCAGGCCGTATTCGATAGCGGTGGCGCCATCGATGTTCCTCAGAAGTCTAATAAGCTTCGCCATTTCAGGTCTCCCACATGGCTCCGAGCGTTCGGGGGAAGCCCCCCGCACCTGCGCAAAACCCAACCCGCGTAGGCAGGTGTTAATTTTCTGATTAACTGGTTGATAAAGGCTTAAATTTAGCCGTCACAAGATGAAATCTTGGTAACTATTTCTCGTCCTCGCCGATCAGCTCGCGCAGGCGCTCCGCAACCTCGCGCAGCGGCTTGGTGGAATCGCTCCACTCCGGCGGGATCGGGCTCTTCATTTTCTCCCGGCGAGGCTGCCCGTAGCGTGCCGGCACCGCCGGTCCCGGCGCATGATCGACGGCCAGGGCAGAGCTCATGAAGCTGCGCCAGATTTGCGCCGGGACAGTTCCGCCGGTCACCTTCCCGAGAGACTTGTTGTCGTCGCGCCCAACCCAGACGCCGACGACCAGATCGCCCGCGAAGCCCACGAACAATGCGTCGCGGTTCTCCTGCGTCGTCCCGGTCTTGCCGAACGTCGGGGTAGAAAGGGCTGCGCGACGGCCGGTCCCTTCGTTGGCCGCGGCGTAGAGAAGATCGAGCATCGGCGCCCGGTCGCGTCTCGGGTCGAGCAGTCTGTCGCGGTGGAACAGCCCGGAAATCCCTTCCGAGGCCGAAGCGTCGGGCAGGCCGCGCGCGACAACGGGGTAGCGGCCGCCCAGGACCGCCGCATAGGCCGACGTCAGCTCCAGCAGGCTCACGCCGGCCGTGCCGAGCGCAAGGCTGGGCTTGTCGGGCAACGGAGTCGTGACTCCGAGGTCGCGGGCGGCGCGGATTACATTGTCGCGTCCGACTTCCTCCGCCAGGCGCACCGTGGCCGCGTTGCTCGACCTAGCGAAGGCCTCGCGCAGCGTAATCTTGCCTCGATAGACGTGATCGCTGTTCTCGGGGGTCCAGCCGTCGATGGTGATCGGCTTGTCGTCGATGATGCTGTCCGGCGTCCAACCGGAGCGGAACGCAGCAAGATAGACGAAGAGCTTGAATGCTGAGCCCGGCTGTCGCCGCGCCTGCGTTACTCGATTGAAGGCGGACTGGGCGTAGCTCCTGCCTCCGACCATCGCGACCACGCGGCCGTCCGGACGCATCGCGACGATTGCCGCCTGCGCTCCGGCCGGCGCTCGCGCCACTGCCCGCTGCGCAATCCGCTGAAGCGCATAGTCGAGCGTGGTGTCGACCTTCACTTCACCGAAATCGGGGTCCTGCGCCTGTTGCGCATAGGGCGTCACCCAGTCGGCGAAATAGGAACCAGTCGGCACGCGCGACGAGCGCACGACTGGCCGCGCTAGACGCGTCGAGGAGGCGCGGGAGCGGCTGATCGCCCCCGTCTCCGCCATCGCGCGCAAAACGAGCCTGCTTCGCTTCTGCGCGCCGGCGAGGTTGTGCGTCGGAGCGAGGCGCGAGGGCGCCTGGACCATACCGGCGAGCATGGCCGATTGAGCGAGATTAAGGTTCTCCGGATCGCGGTTGAAATAATGGTGAGCGGCGGCCCGCATCCCGTAGACGCCGTCGCCGAAATAGACGCTCGACAGGTAGCGCGAGAGGATCTCCTCCTTGCTGAGCCAGGCCTCGAGCCAGAAGGCGATGATCACTTCCTGGGCCTTGCGCTTGATCGTCCGGTCGCCCGAAAGAAAGTTCGTCTTCGCGAGCTGCTGCGTGATCGTGCTTCCGCCCTGGCGCATTCCGCCGCCGCGAAGGTTGATCACCATCGCACGCGCAATTCCGCGCGGGTCGATGCCCCAGTGCCGGTAGAAGCGCCTGTCCTCGATGGCGACAAAGGCAGCTGGCGTTACGGAGTTCAGCTTGGTCACATCGACCGGAGCCTCCTTGACCGCCCCGTGGCGAGCGATCGGATGCCCGTCGTCCGTAAGCAGCAGCAGCGCGGGATCGTCGAGGGGTTCGAGCGCCCGCGACAGCGGCGCAGTCACCACCAGCCACACCAGGGTGACGAGGATGACCGCCGAGATTGAATAGAGATAGATCGGCCAGCGGCGGCGCTTCGGCGGCTGCTCGGGCCCCTCGCCGAACGGTTCCGAAGGATGGGCGTGCGCGGCAGCAAATGGATCGGGCAATTCCTCGACCGGTACGCCGCCGCGGCTCCAGATTCCGTCCCTGTCGGCCAACCTTCGCCTTCCGAACTGCCTTATGCTACTAATACAGCGCGCAAGATATATCCAGAGGCTTGCTGAATGGCCGCTTGCAGGTAAACCGCTCCGATGCGTCGCCTTGTCGCATCGATTGTGCTCGCTGCGCTGGCTCTCGCTCCCGTGGCCTGCCGGAAGCAGCCTGAAGGCGCGCTGAAGGTCGTCGTGATCGGCAATTCGCCGGCCCTGCGCGATCCTTCTTCCGGATCACTTTCGATACCTGATCAGCTACTGCTCGCGAACGTAGCGCAGGGCCTGGTCCGCTTCGACGCGGCAGGGAACATCGTCAGCGGCCTCGCTGAGCGATGGACGGTCACCGACGATGGCGTCAGCTACATCTTCCGCCTCGCCGCGACGACCTGGCCCGACGGGAAGAAAGTCACAGCGAAGGACGTCGCCCGGTTGCTCAAGCGTGCAATCGGGACCCGCAGCAAGAACAGCGTCAAGGACCAGTTCGGCGCTGTCACGGACATCATCGCGATGACCGACCGAGTCATCGAGATCGACCTCGTCGCACCGCGGACCGACTTGCTGGCGCTGCTCGCCCAGCCACAATTGGCGCTGCTTCGTGACGGACACGGCACCGGGCCCTTCACTCCTGCCCGTGCGGATGGAGGCAATATCAGGCTGACGCGCGAGGTGGTCTCGCTCGACGACGAGACCGCGACGCGTGAGCAAGTGCTGCTGAGCGGCGGCGAGCCTGCCGCCGCAGTCCGCGCATTCGCAGCATCGGACGCGGACCTGGTGCTCGGCGGCACCTTCGCCGACCTTCCGCTTGCGCAGCGCATCAAGCTGCCTCGCAACAGCCTGCGCTTCGATCCGGCTTCGGGACTTTTCGGGCTGGTGCCGACGCGTTCGGGAGGTGCGCTCGACAAGGTCGAAGTGCGCCGCCTGCTGAGCCAGGCGATCGACCGGGATGCGTTCGTCGCGGCGCTCGCTGTGCCCGGCCTGACTCCGCGCGCGACATTGCTCGAGCCGGGCCTCGACGGCGTGCTCTCCCCGCCCGCAGCGCCGGCGTGGATGACGACCCCCTACGCCGAGCGTGTCCCCGGGCTGCAAGCGCAAGCGAACCGGCTTTTCCCCAAAGCGCTCAAGCCCACGATCCGGATCGCCCTTCCCGAAGGCCCGGGCGCCGAGCTGCTGCTCCGGGTGCTGCAACGCGACTGGGGACAGCTCGGCTTCACCGTGGAGCGCTCGCAAAGTGCAGCGGCGGCCGACTTTGCGCTGATCGACGAGGTCGCCCCTTCCTCCTCGCCGTCCTGGTTCGCTCGCCGTTTCCGCTGTGACCGCGTGGCGGTGTGCGCGCCCGATGCCGACGAGCTGATGGACGGCGCGCGGCTGACGCCGGTGCCGGCGCAGCGTTACGCGTTGCTCGTCCAGGCCGCCGCGCGGATCGACCAAGGCGAGCTGTTCCTGCCGATCGCCGCCCCGGTTCGGTGGTCGCTCGTCTCACAACGCATCGAGAATTTCGCTGGGAACCGTTACGCCCGCCACACGCTCACCGGCCTGGACGCAAACCCCGGGAGCGAAGACTGAAATTGATGAAGATGGACGAGAAAATCTCCTTCCCCTCCGTCGGGACGGATCCTCAGTCGGTCCGTCAGCGCGTTGAGGCGATGGAGAAGGTCCTCGAGCGCCTTTTCGTCATTCCGGGGACCAAGCGCACCGTGGGCCTCGACGTCATCCTGGACGTGGTGCCGATCGTCGGCGACATCGCTGCCGCGGCCTTGGGCGCCTACATCGTCTGGGAAGGCAAGAATGTCGGCATGTCCAAGTGGCAGCTGTCGCGCATGGCGGGCAATGTCGGCGTCGACTGGCTGCTTGGCCTGATCCCCTGGATCGGCGTCATCCCGGACTTCTTCTTCCGCTCGAACACGCGCAATCTGAAGATGATCAAGCGCCATCTCGACAAGCATCACCCGGGAACGCGCACCATCGAGACGACGGCGCGGCCAGTCGAATGATCTTGCGCTAGCGCGCGGAGGCTTGGGTAACGCCGGCCGTCGCGTAAGGAACGGGGCGGCCGTCGATATTTCCCGCAGGTGAGTAACGGCAGACTAGGAAATCGTTGCTTGCGTTCGAGGCGACGGCGCAACCGACGCGCGTCGTCGTCGGCCACACCATCTGGGTATAATGGCCGACACGCTCCCAATTGCCGCTGCGGCTCACCGCCGGGAACACGCCGGCGACGAAGTCGCGCCGTTCGGATACCCAGCGGCCGACCATGGCGTCGTAGCTGAAGGCGCCGCGAGTCCCCATCCACAAATTTTCGCCGATGCCCGGGCGAGCACGGCGGTTGGAATGCTGGAAGCTGTTGGTGAGCGCGAGCTGCACCGCATATTGAGCGGCGGCATCGCCGAGCACCGGATCCCAGGCGAGCGGAGCAACGCCGGCCTGCGCCCGCGCCGCGTTATGAACGGCAAGGACGCGCGCCGGAAACTGGCTCGCGACATTTGCGGCCGCCGCGGCAGGCGATTGGAGCAGCACACTCAGGAACGCCGCTGCGAGCGGCGCCTTGATCGATACGGACACGGTCTTACGCCCTCCCCGGGGTAATTCCCACAAAAAGTGAGGATTTCCCGTGTTAAAACAAGAGCTTAACTGCGACGTCGAAATGGCAGGTCATCGCAGCAGAGACTCGTCGTGCCGTGAATTTTGCGCCGGACGCGGTTACCGAGTGGTAAAACAGCTTTGCCGCACATCAATTTGCTGCTTTATGCGGCGGCTTCCCGAATCAGGAGCTGTCGATGTTTAAGTCTTTGGTCGTGCTCGCCCTTGTCGGCACGATGAGTGTCCCGGCTGCGGCTCAGACCGCCCCGAGCGCGCCCGCCGCCGACCAGGCGCAGGCGAAGCCGCAGATGGTCAAGAAGCGCGTCTGCACGGAGGACGACAATGCGTTCTCCAAGCTGAAGACGAAGACCTGCAAGACGGTCATGGTCCCGGCGCAGCCCACCGGAGCCGCGAACCAGCAACACCAGAACCAGCAGCAGCCATCCTCGGCGCCAGCGCCGCAGTAAGGCTCAAGCTAGACGCGGTATCGATCAATCGCCGCTGATGCGGGGATCGATGTCTCGCGGCGGAATGCCGCCGTCATTGTCCTCGATGATGGGCTTGCCGACATCGCCGTGCCCAACCGTTCGTCCGGCCATCTCGAGCATCCGCTCGAGCGGCACGCGCGCGCGCTCCATCACCTCGGGGCTGAGTTCGATGCGGGGCTCCAGGTCACGAAGCGCGACGTAGAGCTTCTCGAGCGTGTTCAGCGCCATGTACGGGCACATGTTGCAGTTGCAGTTCCCGTCGCCGCCGGGGACCCCGATGAAAGTCTTGTCGGGAGCCGCCTTCTCCATCTGATGGATGATGTGCGGTTCAGTCGCGACCAGGATCGTCCGTGCCGGGCTGCTCAGCGCGAAATCCAGGATCGACCTGGTCGAGCCGACATGGTCGGCATGATCGATGATATGCGGCGGGCATTCCGGGTGCGCGGCGACCGGCGCGTCGGGATGCTCGGCCTTGAGCTTCAAGAGCTCGGTCTCGCTGAAGGCTTGGTGGACGATGCAGATTCCCGGCCATAGCAGCATGTCGCGCCCGGTCTTGCGCGCAAGATAGCCGCCCAGGTGCCGGTCGGGCCCGAAGATGATCTTCTGGTCCTTAGGGATCTGGTCGAGGATGACCTTGGCGCTGCTCGACGTGACGATGATGTCGCTGAGGGCTTTCACCGCCGCCGAGCAGTTGATGTAGGTCAGAGCGATATGGTCCGGATGAGCGGCTCGGAAGGCCGCGAACTGGTCCGGCGGGCAGCTGTCCTCGAGCGAGCAGCCGGCATCCATGTCGGGCAGGATCACGGTCTTCTCCGGCGAAAGGATCTTAGCCGTCTCAGCCATGAAGCGGACGCCGCAGAAAGCGATCACCTCCGCGTCGGTTTCGGCGGCCTTGCGCGACAGGTCGAGGCTGTCCCCGACGAAGTCCGCGAGGTCCTGAATTTCCGGCTTCTGATAATAGTGGGCGAGGATCACCGCGTTGCGTTCGCGCTTCAGGCGCTCGATCTCTGCGAGAAGGTCGAGGCCCTTCAAACTGTTGGTCTGAACCGTCATTTCTGCCCTTCGGCGGCGCGCCTGCGCTCGGCCTCTTTTATCGCCTCCTCATATGGGGTCGACGTGTTGATATAGCTAGGCTCCTGGGTGCCGTCGGTCGGGAAGCGAGCGACCACTTTCACGTCCTTGAAGCCGGCAGCCATCAGCGGCATCGCGAAGCTACGCTCGACCGCCTGGCGGGCCGACTGCCGCGCGAGCTGCATCGGCATCGCTGCAGTCGCCTGCTTCCTCAGGTCCTGGACGGCGCGGTCGCGGTTGGCCTGGTCGAGCTGCTCGTTGGCGTCGGTGAGAGCAGAGAGCACGCCGCCGCTGCCATATTCCTTGACCGCGTTGATATCGACGTCCGGCCCCGCGACGTCGAGCGTCGGCAGCTGGACGGTCAGCGTGCGGCTCGAACCATCCCAGGTCACGTCCTTCTGCTGCAGCCTCGACAGGTCGAGCTCGTAGCGCACGTCGCCCGGGAGGATCAGCGTTCGCTCGGAGCTCATCAGCCCGCCGAACCGCTCCTGCTGGCTGGTGACCACTGAGACGTAGCGCGCCGCGAACACCGTCAGCCGGTTCTGGGCCCGCATCGACTGGAGGCTCGCCTCGGCGATCGTCTTCGGGTTCGGGCCGCCGAACAGCTTGTCGGCGATGCCGGTCGTGACACCGATCAGCAGTCCGAGGATCAGCGCGACCGCGATGGCGGCGAGCGCGATGAAATTCCTTAGGCGGTTGTCCATTCGTCTCCCTGTTGTTCAACGAGGCCGCGACGCTCAAGGTCCACCAGATGGGCGAGGACGGAGCCTCCCGCCGCCGTGACCAGCCGTGGATCGAGCCCGGGATAGGCGTTGGCGACGATGTCCGGGATGGGTCGTGGCCGCTCGCCCACGAGCTTCAGGATCTGCTTTTCGCGCTGCATCCGGTGGCCCATCAGGTGCCGGACATATTGCTGCGGGTTGGTCACTGCAGGTCCGTGCGCGGGGTAATAGACGCTATCGCCGCGCTGCCGGAGCTTCTCGAGGCTCTGCATGTAAGCCGCCATCTCGCCATCGGGCGGAACGACCACCGTCGTCGACCAGCCCATCACATGGTCGCCGGTGAAGAGCGCATCGCGATAAGCGAAACAGAGATGGTTCGACGTGTGCCCCGGTGTCGCGACCGCGACGATGGGCTTCCCGTCAACCTCGAGGCTTTCTCTGTCGTCGAGAACGCGATCGGGCAAATAGTCGCCGTCGAACGAAGCGTCCGCTCGAGGGCCGACCGTCTCGAGCGCGAGCGGCGCGCAGCCGATGATGGGCGCACCGGTTCGCTCGGCTAGCGGCCGTGCGGCTGGACTGTGATCGCGGTGGGTATGGGTGCACATGATCGCCACGATTTTGCGGCCGCCAATCGCCTCTTCCAGCGCATCGAGATGTTCCGGGAGGTCGGGCCCAGGATCGATCACCGCCACCTCGCGCTCTCCGGCGAGATAGGTCTGCGTCCCGTAATAAGTGAAAGCCGACGGATTGTGGGCGAGGACGCGGGCGATGCCGGGCTCGAGTTGTTCCAGCTTGGCGTAGGGGGCGTCCACGATCGTGCCTCTGCCACGAGGCAAGCGCTCTTGGCTAGCAGGTGAGGTTGTACGGCCCGTCGCGGCCAACTTCCTGGCCGGAGCGCACGATCCTGAGCTCGAGCCTGCCGCCGGCCACGTGCCTGCACACGTCGGGCGGAAAGGAGAGGTGCTGTGACCTGCCCTTCTTCAGCTGCGCCAGCTCGACGTCCGCCTCCCGCTCGCCATCACGGATGAACCGCAAGCTGGTGTTCGCCGGAAGGTCCTCGCCGGCGCGCACGATGATGGTCGTCTCGCGCGTGAAGTCCGTGCAGGGGCCTTCCGCCAGCCCCGGATTGTTGCAGATGAGCGTCATGCGCGGCTTCGGCAGCACGGCCGCCAGGCTGGCCGCACCGCCCGGCAGGACGCGGACGGGCGCCGCAGGCTTGGTCGGCAGCGGCGGCAACGCCGCGTAATCGCGCTTCGGCGCTGCGGGAACGGTCTGACGCGGAGGCGGCAGAGCGATGGTCGGCGCGGCCTTGGCCTGCGGCAGCGGCGGCAGCGCCGCAATACCTGCGAGTGCCGTGCTCTTGCTCGGTTCCGGTGGCGCGCCGAACGATTGCGCGCTCTTCAGCTGCAGGCGCGCGACCTCGGCATTGAGCGCGGCCGCGATCTGCTCGCGCATCGAGGCGGGCATGTCCTTGTTCGCGTTGAGCTTCTCAACTGCGTCCTTGAGCGTCTCGATCCAATCGGAGTCGGTCTGCCCTTCCTTGCCGCACAGCTTCACCCTGGACTGATGCGGCTTGCCGTCGACCTCGTCGTTGACCACGGTCTCGAACTTGTGCGCGTCGCAGCTCTGCATGAGCTTTTGCGCCTCGGCGCTAGGCGCGGCCGGAGACGCAGGTTCGGCCTTCTTGGCCTTGGGAGCAGCCACTGCGGCCGCGGCAAGGCTCAGCCCGATAGCCGTGAAGATGATGCGCCCCGTCACGATACGTCCTTCTTTCGCTGTGACGGTGAATGCCCGTTGAACCGGTCAGGCCGCAAGTACGGCGGCGGCGGGCGCTTCTCGAAGCTGCTCCGCCCGCCGCGTGAAGGCAGCCGGGTAAAGGCGCGTGAAGAGCGCTTCCATGCTGTTGTCCCAGCTGAACTCGAGCGCACAGGAGCGAGCCTGCTCTGCGATCGCGGAGCGGTCGGCATTCCAGACGCTAAGGATGTTGCCGGCCATCGCCGCGGCATCGCCGACGGGTCCGAGCCGGCCAATCGCGCCGGTGACCCGGTCGACCATCGCTCCCGCGGCCACTCCGACCACGGGAAGGCCCGACGCCTGCGCTTCGACGATTGAGACGCCGAACGTCTCGTCGGCCATGCCCGAAACGTAAATGTCGGCGCTGGCCAGCCAGCGAGCGAGCTCTGCCCGGCTGTTCATATAGCCGGGAAGGATGATGCGGTCGTCGCCCATCGCAGCGATTTCGGCCTTGAGCGGGCCCTCGCCGATCAGCGCGAGCTTCGCTCCGAGCGCTGCGGGAAGCCGCCGGAAAGCGTCGACGACCAGGTCGGGCTTCTTCTCCCCGTCGAGCCGACCGACATAGACAAGCAGTGGCTGGTCCGGCGCGAGACCCAGCTTCTCCCGAAGCCGCTGATCGCGGCGGTCGAAGCCGAACTCGCCGAGCTCGACTCCCAGCCCCACGACATCGACCTCAGGGATACCGAGGCTGCGAAGCTTGGTCGCGCCGCCATTCTCGCTGAGTGCGAACATCGCGTCGAAGCGGCGATAGAGGAAGCCGCAATAGGAATAGCAGATGCGCGAGAGCAGGCTCGCGACGGGCCTTGTCAGGATTTTTGAGAGCGGCCGCTCGACATAGACCGTCGGGAAATCGGTCATGTAGGCCGCGACCAGCGCCGTATCCTTGTACCTCTTGCGATGGCCGATTGCCGCCCAGGGCAAATTGTAGGCGTCCTGGCATTCGATCAGATCGGGCCGATATTGTTCGAGTGCCGCTCGAACCGCGCGGTTGCGGAGCATGAGCCGATAATGCGGGCTTCCCGGCACACGCGGCGATGCGATCGTGACGGTAGCCGCCCGGTCCTCTTCCATGACCTCGTCTCGCTCGCCAGGAACGATCATCAAATGGCTGTGCGGTGTCGATTCGAGGATGTGCCGGCGCTTGTGCAGCAAATAGGTTCGAACGCCGCCTCCCACGTCCGACCAGCTCTGCGTGACATCGCAGAACAATTTCGCGCCGGGCGGCCGGCCGAAGTGCGGATCGTAGTGGTTCACCTCCTCACCAAACCCCGGCGGAGGCGCAAAGTGCCGACTTGACGTGTTTCACGAGCCGGCGCGTAGAGCGGCGAGGCCGGTCATTCAAGAAAAAGCGCCCGCGACTGCCTCCCAGCCGCGGGCGCCACGAACACAAGGCAAATGCCCTGCGCCGCTTCGAGACTAATGCTGATCGGCGCGGATTCGCGCGTCCATTCTGTCGAGCTCCGCCTTGGCCCTGCTCATGGCGTCCTCGGCCTGGGAGAGGGTCTCCGCCATCTTGCGTTGATCGACTGCGCTGAGAGCTCGCCTCACCGCGTCCATGTCTGCGCGCCGAGCGGATTCCATCGCCTCGCGAACCGATGCCTTGATACGTTCCGGATCCTCACCCGCGGCGCGAAGATAGGCAGCGTTCGCCTCGGCCGCGCGCATCGCGTCCGCCGCGCCCGCCTCGGCGCGCTCAATGTCACGCTGCAATTGCGCGACGTCGATCCGCTGCGCAGTCGCGACGTCGCGCATGATATTGGCCTGGTCGATATGCGTCTTGGCAAGTGCTTCCCGAGCCTTCGCGACCGCGCTTGCGACGCGTGACTTCTCGGTAGGCGTAAGCTCCTCCCACCGTTTCCACTGGCCGTCGATGGTGACCCAGTCGCCGTCGACACTCAGGTCGTCTTCGAACTTCGACACGGAACGGACCGCCCGCGGAGCCGCCGGCGATACCGGTGCCGCGGCCTGCAACGCGGCCGCGGCGGCGACGGGAGCGACACGTGTCGCCGGAGCCGGAGCTGCCGCCTGCACATCGACATAATCGATCGCCTCGCTGGCGGTGAGCGGAAGCGCGACTGCGATCCCGGCGGCGATCAGGAGCCGGCCCGCAAGACGGCGGGAAGGGTTGGCGGTACGAAGCATGGACTTGAGCCTCCTGTGCAAGGTGTTGGGACGATCGAGCGCGCTGGCGAAGAGCAGCGCCCGTCCCGAAGCGGCCTTGGCGATCGCCCGGCCGTAGTCGGCACGGTCGACGCCATTCACCTTGTCCAGCACCCGGGCATCGCACGCCGCTTCCTGGTCGAAGCGAAAAGCGGCGTGGGCGGCCCAGGCGAGTGGGTTGAACCACTGGAGGCAGAGCAGGACAAAGGCGAAGAGGTTGGCGACGAGGTCGCCGGAGCGATGATGCGCGAGCTCATGCTCGAGCACGAGGCGCCGCTCGCGCGGGCCGTAAATGCGGTGGAAATCCGACGGGATGGCGATGATCGGCCGCAAGATTCCCAAGGCGACGGGGCTTGTGATCTCGGGCGAGCGAACGATCCTGACCGCGCCGCAGCGGGTGACTGCGACGGCCGACGCGAGAATTGCGCGGCGATCGCGATGGAATGCCACGAGCCGGCTGGCGAACAAGGCGGAGGCGACACCGAGCCACAGGCAAATGAGCATCGCCGGCCAGCCGCCCATCTGCTCGAACGGCGACGGATCGGCGACATGGGCCATTGCGAACGCCTCGCCTCCGATCGGGTAGGCATGCGGCTGCACGCCCGTCTGGGCTGGAACGGTCCGTTCGACCGTCTGGGTCAGGGTGGGCATGAAGAGCCGCGCAGCGGGGATCAGCCACAACCCATATGCGACGCGAGAGCCGAAGCGGTTGCGGACGGGCTCCCGAAGCACCAGCACGAGCAGGGCCAGGGCTGACGTGGCGAGGAGCGTTCCGAGCAGCCAGTCGATCATGACTTCAGCTCCTTGAGGATCGCTTCGATCGCGGCGATGTCGTCATCGTCGAGCGCATCTTCCTCGGCGAGACGGGCGACCAGCGGCGATAGACGACCGCCGAACAATTGATCGACGAAGCGGCGGGACTCCTTTCCGACATAGGAATCGCGGGCGACGGCGGCGGAATAGAGATAGCGCCGACCTTCTTCGCGATAGTCGATGGCGCCCTTCGCCGAGAGCCGAGAAAGCATGGTTTTGACGGTTGCCAACGACCAGCCGCGCTGTGAGGGGATGCGCTCGGCGATGTCCGTTGCAGTTATCGGGGAGGCGCTCGCCCAAAGGACCTCCATCACTTCCAGCTCGGCGTCGCTGATCCGTACGTCCACGTGTCAAATCCCTTCGACTACACTTGTAGACATAGCGATTACGTTTGTAAACATCGACTTGGCGCTCGGGCGAAGCCTCGCATCTGCGAAAACTGTCGGATTTTTTGACGATCTACGCGGTCCGGAAAAGACCGGTGAGCGGAGAAACGGCGGAAATTCGCCACTTCTTCAATTTGGCACGCCGATTGCTACATTAAGCGCGTCCACTTGGTTCCACGCCACGAAGGGGCGGTTGCAGCGGTTCTCTGGTCCCCTGCTCCGCCCCTTCTTCTATTTCAGGCTTCGGTTCCCAGCAGCTGCTGAAGCTCGCCGCTCTCGAACATCTCCATCATGATGTCGGATCCGCCGACGAATTCGCCCTTCACATAGAGCTGGGGAATCGTCGGCCACTCGGAATATTCCTTGATCCCCTGGCGAATCTCCGGGTCCTGCAGCACGTCAACGGTTTCGTACTTGGCCTCGAGCCGGTCGAGGATGGCGACGGCGCGGCTGGAGAAGCCGCACTGCGGGAACAGCGCGGTCCCCTTCATGAAGAGCACGACGTCGTTGCTCTTCACGAGCTCGTCGATGCGGGAATTAGCGTCACTCACTGGTCATCTCCGTTGGCACTGCCGTTTCGAGCTGCAGTGCGTGAAGCTCTCCCCCTACTCGCCCCCCGAGCGCCGAATATACCTTCTGATGCTGCTTGATGCGGCTCAGCCCTTCGAAGCTGCGGCTGACGACGCGGGCCGCATAATGATCGCCGTCACCGGCGAGGTCGCGGATCGTCACCTCGGCGTCCGGGATGGACGCCTTGATGAGCCGTTCGATCTCGCTCGCCGCCATCGGCATTAGAGGTTCGTGGCCTCGATGATCTGGCGGCGGGCCTCGATTTCCTTGTTGCGAAGAGCCTCCACGACCGTCTCCTCGTCGCAGTCGACGCCCGCGGAGGTCAGGTCGCCGAGCACCTTGCGGATCACGTCATGCTCGCCGGCTTCCTCGAAATCGGAGCGGACGACGTCCTTGGCGTAGGATTCGGTCTCCGCCTCTGACAGGCCCATTTGCCGCGCGGCCCACTCGCCCAGCAGGCGGTTACGCCGCGCGGTGATGCGGAACTTCATTTCCTCGTCATGCGCGAACTTGGTCTCAAACGCGCGTTCGCGGTCGTCGAACTGGGTCATACTTCCCCCTCGGGTGATTTGGCTGCGCAGATAGGGTGAGCAGCGAGCCGACGCAACGCGCTAAAGCTTGGGCCTTACCGCCCAGCCGAGCGCAAGAACGACCACGGCGCAGGCGACCGTATCGGCCACCCAGTCGAACACGTCGCGGTCGCGGTGGATCAGCGGAGTCCCCTGCGCCACTTCGATGAATGCGCCGAACAGCGACAGTCCGACGATGATCCACCACAGCGAAAGCCGCGGGAAGGCCCACAGCGCCAGCAGCGCCAGCGTCGCGAAGGCCGCAGCGTGCTGGACCTTGTCCGAGATGTCCGTCGGGATGGCCGGCGGAAGCGGCCACAGCGCGACGACGAGCACGAAGACGGCCGTTGCCCAGAACAGTGCCCTGGCCAGCGGCCGGCCGGTCTGCGCCGCGATGAATTTCACTCGGTAAATTGAGCCGAGGTCTTCTCCCGGACCTCTTCGCGCGTCACTCCAGGCGCAAGCTCGATCAGCTTGAACGGGCTGTCGTGGTCGGGCCGATGGAACACCGCGAGGTCGGTGATGATCATGTCGACGACGTTCTTGCCGGTCAGCGGAAGCGTGCACTCCGGGATGAATTTGGGATCGCCGTTCTTGGAGACATGCTCCATCACGACGATGATCTTCTTGACGCCGGCGACGAGGTCCATCGCGCCGCCCATGCCCTTGATCATCTTGCCGGGCACCATCCAGTTGGCGAGGTCGCCCTTCTCGCTGACTTCCATGCCGCCGAGCACGGCAAGGTCGATATGCCCGCCGCGGATCATCGCAAAGCTGGTCGCGCTGTCGAAGAAGCTCGTCTGCGGAAGCTGGCTGACGGTCTGCTTGCCGGCGTTGATGAGGTCCGGATCGACCTCGTCGTCATAAGGGAACGGGCCGATGCCGAGCATGCCGTTCTCGCTCTGCAGCGTCACCGTCATGCCCTGCGGCACGTAGTTCGCCACCAAGGTCGGGATTCCGATCCCGAGATTGACGTAATAGCCGTCGCGAAGCTCCTTCGCCGCCCGCTGCGCCATCTCGTTGCGGGTCCAGCCCTTGGTCATCGTGTCGGTGCTCATTTCTTGGATCCCTTGATCAGGTCAGCGGGCAGCGGGTTCTCGGGCGTCTCTTCCTGCCACAAGATGGAGGCGACGACCCATTTGCCGTCGACCTTCACCAGCTGGAAGCTGTTGATGCCGCGCTCGTGGAAGCTGCCGTTTGCCGTACGCCCGTCATAGGCCGACCAGGCCGTGGCGAGCCCGCCCCAGACCTCGACGCGGCGCCCGAGCTCGCGCTCAGTGAAACCCTCCTTCTCGAGGATCTCCGCGTTCCGGCCGATATAATCCTCGAGGGTTCCGCCACGCAGCCCCTTCGGTCCGATCGCCTTCATCGTCGCGCCGGCCGCGAAGTAGGAGCGCATCTTGTCGAAGTCGCGCTTCTGCCCCGGCGGGCCGGAGATGACTTCATAGACACCGCGGATCGCCTGATCGATGCCGGCGAGATCGGCCTTGGATGGCTGCGCCGCCGCGACCGCAGCAGCAAAAAGAAGCGATCCGATCATGCAGGCTCGCGTTCGCGGACGGTGCGGAATTCGATCTTCTTGTCGTAGGGCGCGCCCAGGATCATCCGGTTCACGAAGATCGACGGCAGATGGATGCAGTCGGCATCGAGCGAGCCGACCGGCACGATCTCCTCGACCTCGGCGATGCAGACCTTGCCGCACGTCGCCGCGGGCAGGTTGAAGTTACGCGTGGTCTTGCGGAACATGAGGTTGCCCGTCTCGTCCGCCTTCCAGCCCTTGATGATGCTGACGTCCGCGCGAATGCCGCGCTCGAGGATGTAGGTCTCCCCGTCGAACTCCTTATGCTCCTTCCCCTCCGCGACCTGCGTTCCGACTCCGGTCTTGGTGTAGAAACCGGGAATTCCGGCACCGCCCGCGCGCATGCGCTCGGCGAGCGTGCCCTGCGGGTTGAACTCGACCTCGATCTCCCCCGCGAGATACTGCCGCTCGAACTCCTTGTTCTCGCCGACGTAGGAGGAAATCATCTTCTTCACCTGCCGAGTGCGCAGCAGCTTCCCGAGCCCCTCATTGTCGATGCCAGCATTGTTCGACGCGATGGTGAGGTCCTTCACGCCGCTCGCGACGATGGCGTCGATCAGCCGCTCAGGGATTCCGCACAGGCCGAAGCCTCCCGCCGCCAGGGTCATGCCGTCGAACAGCAGCCCCTCGAGCGCGCTTTCCGCATTGGGATAGATTTTCTGCATGCGCCGCCAATGAGAAATGCGGCGGCGCGGGTCAAGAACGGCTGCTTCGAAGTCCGGCTGCCTTGACCCCCGCTTCGGCGCATGCCGCATCGTCTTCGGGTGCTTCGCCCGACACGCCGACAGCACCGATCCGGACCTTCCCGTCAGCGGACCAGACCGGGATGCCGCCGGGTACGGTTACGACGTGCGGAGCATTTGCGAAGCCTGGCGTCCCCTTGGCCGCCTCGACCATCTGCGCGGTGGAAAATCCCCAGGCGGCCGCGGCTTCGGCCTTTGCGAGTGCGAAGTCGAAGATCCCGCTGCCATTTCCGTCCATTCGAAGAGCGGCGATCAGGTGGCCGCCCGTATCGACGACGGCGATCGCTTCGCTTTGTTTCTTGGCCGCCGCATGCGCTGCGCAGCCGTGGACGATCGCCTCCGCCGCCCGCGCGTCGAGGGTCGCGTCAGCCTCGGCTTGAACCGGAAGGAGTAACGTGAAGAATCCGAGCAGGGCCGGCCGCATGCGCTTCTCCCTCGGCGGGCAGGAACTCATCGGCCGTCAGACCTTCGCGCTCGAGCGCTCGCCGGACAGCCGGCCGTTCGAGCACTCGTCCCACGAGCGCCACCCACTGGGGATAGCGGCCAATGTCGAACCCGATCCGCTTCGCCCACCGAAGGAAGGTGAGCGCGTAACTGTCTGCCGCAGTGAACCCGGCCGGCACCAGCCACTCGTCGACGCACAGCGCCTCGATTTCGTCGAACTGCTGGCGGAGGATCTTGCGACCGCCCGCTTCGAGGGCGGGCCACAGTTTCTCGTCGTCCGTGAAGCGCCCGCCTCTCCATACTTCGGCGAAGGCGATGTGAACGCTAGAGCTGAACCAGCCGAGCAGCTCGTTGCAGCGCGCTGCATCGTAAAGATCGTCGCGAGGCACTGAACCGGCGGCTCCATACCGGTCCGCCAGGAAGTTCAGGACGGCGATATTCTCGGTGATGGTCCCGCCTTGCGTCCCGAGCGCCGGAAGGCGCGCGTGGGGATTGATCGCGAGATATTCGGGCCTGAGGTGTCCGCCGTCCGCAATCGGGATGCGCAGCGCGGCGAAATTGGCGCTGGCTTCCTCGAGCGCGATGTGGGGAACCAGTGAGCAGGCACCCGGCGAATAATAAAGTTTCAACATGGCGTCGCCTCCGCGGCGCCTCGTCGCCGAAGCTCGCTTTTTCGGCAAATCAAATGACGCGGTGAAGCGATAAGCGGCGCTTATCAGCCCTTCAGCTTCGCCAGCACCCCCTGGAGCTGCATCGCGTTGGACATGTCGCCCTCGACGCGAAGCTTGCCCATCATGAAGGCTGTCATCCCGTCGAGCTGTCCCGCGGCGAGCTGCTGCCAGTCGTCCCAGCCGACCTTGATCGTAGTGTCGGCCGCATTGGCGTCGGACGGAATGTCGCTGACCTCTTGCGCCGCGCCGTCTAGCATGATCGCGCCCTGGTCACCGCCAAAGTCGATCTTCACTTTCTTGCCCGGGACCCACGCTTGGCCTTGCCGCATCCGCTCGACGAGTTCCTGCTTGGTCATCTTGTTACTTGCTCCTTTGTCAGCAGGCCTAGCGGCGTGTTGCAGCCGTAACAAGCGAAGCCTATCTGGCGCGCCATGGGATACGAAACCGACCTCAAGCTCTTCATCGACGGCGTTTGGAAAGCGGGCGAAGGCCGCGATGCGCATGCCGTGGTGAATCCCGTCGACGCCAAGCCGATCGCCGAAGTGCCCTACGCCACTAAGGCCGATCTCGAAGAGGCGCTCGCGGCGTCCGAGCGCGCCTGGCCGGAATGGCGCGCGATGGACGTCGAGAAGCGCGGCGCAATCCTCCACAAGGCCGCGCAGCTGCTCCGCGAGCGGGTCGAGCTGATCGCGGCCACCATGACCCAGGAACAGGGGAAGGTTCTCGCCGAAGCGCGGCTGGAAACGCTTGCTTCGGCACAATTGTTCGACTGGTATGCAGAGGACGCAAAGCGCGACTATGGCCGCACACTCGTCCGTCCCGCCGGCCAGCTCAGCCGGGTCATCCGCCAGCCGGTCGGCCCGGTCGCGACCTTCACGCCGTGGAATTTCCCGCTCTATCTTCTCGCGAAGAAAGTCAGCGCGGCGCTCGCCACGGGCTGCACGGTCATCTCGCGCCCGCCGCACGAGACCCCCGGCGTCGGCACCGAGCTGTTCCGGGCGCTGGCCGACGCCGGTATCCCGAACGGCGTTGCGCAACTCGTTCACGGCGACAGCACGCTGGTCAGCGAGACGCTCATCGCCAGCCGAGTCATCCGCAAGGTCAGTTTCACTGGCTCGACCAACGTCGGCAAGCATCTCATGCGCCTCTGCGCCGACAGCATGACTCGCGTGACGATGGAGCTGGGCGGCCATGCCCCGGTGCTGATCTTCGACGATTGCGACCTCGAGAAGACGCTCGACATGGTCGTGCCTCAGAAATTCCGGAATGCCGGCCAGGTCTGCGTCTCCCCCACCCGCTTCTACGTCCAGCGCGGAATCTACGACGCCTTCGTGAAGGGCTTCGCCGAGCGCACGGTCAAGGTGAAGGTCGGAAGCGGGCTCGAGGAAGGCGTGAAGATGGGTCCGCTCGCCAATTCGCGCCGTCCCGACGCCATCGAAGCGCTGGTCCAGGACGCGAAGGCCAAAGGTGCGCGCGTCATGGCGGGCGGAGAGCGCGGCAACGGCGGCTTCTTCTTCCAGCCGACGCTTCTCGCCGACGTCCCCAACGAAGCCGACATCATGAACGACGAGCCCTTCGGCCCTGTCGCCGTCAGCCGCCCCTTCGACACGTTCGAGGAAGTCATCGAGCAGGCCAACCGCCTGCCCTACGGCCTCGCAGCCTTCGCCTTCACCGAGAACGGCCGCCGAGCCAACCTAATCGGCGACCTGGTCGAAAGCGGAATGGTCGGCATCAACACCTTCGCGATCAGCGGCGCCGACACGCCGTTCGGCGGAGTGAAGGATTCAGGCTTCGGCTCCGAGGGCGGCAAGGAAGGCCTTGAGAGCTATCAGGTGGTGAAGGCCATTCACCAGGCCTGACTACGTCCCGCCCTGGAACTAATTTTCGCGTCTCGCCGCAACTTTAACCTTTTCTAAGAACCACGCGCGGAGAGTGGCGTCTTCACGCGTAGGGGAAGGTGAGGAATGGGCGCGCCCGCTCCAGAGATGAATGTCGATCATTCGGCCGACGAGTCTGCGGCCCAGAGCTTTCTGAGCTCATTGAGGACGATTTCCGCGCCCGAGCGGCGCAAGCACGCCAGTGTCTACAATTACTGGCTTTCGATCCGCCGCGACCGCGACTTCCCGCCGATCCGCGATCTCGATCCGCTCGAGCTTTCCGACGCCGCGCCCTACAGCGTCCTGCTCGAGATGGTCGGTGGCGGCGAAGACGCCGGAATCCGCCACCTCGGCGTAGCGATCAAAGACGGAGTTACGGCGCAGAAGCTCAGCGAAGCGGCGAGCCCGTCGCTCCTGTCGTGCATCGCTTCGCGGCTTCCGGTCGTCGCAGCATGCCGCGACGCCTTCGCATTCGAGGATGAGTTCGAGACGGCGGAGGGCAAGACCCGCTGCTGGATCACGCTCCTGCCCTTCAGCGCGACTGGCACGTGGATCGATTACGTCTACGGTTTCGTCAGCGTCGAAGCCCCCGCTGCCGCGAACGCCGAAGTGGAGGAGGATGCGCTCGACGCTCCGGAAGCAGCGGAAGAGCTCGCGGCCGTCATCGAGAGCGAGCAACCCGTCGAGGAGCTCGGCGAAGACTTGGTCGACATCGAACCGGCGGAAGTCGCGAGCGAGGAGCTCGTCGAGGAGGCCGCCGCAGAGCTGGAGCCGGAATCGGCACAACTTGACCCCGAAGCCGATCTCGACCCCATCCCGGAATTCCTGCGGTCGCCCGCTGCCGGGTCCACCGAAGCTTCGGCCGAAGGCCTGAAACCGTCATTTTCGGAGAAATTCTTCGAGAAGCTGTCGAACATCGGCGGCTTCTATGGCCGACCCGTCGAGATCGAGCTCGATCCCGACACCGTTTCCCTGGAAACTTGGGAGGCCGAGGAAGCGCCAGCTGCTCAGGAATCGGAGCAGGCCGATGAGCCCGCTCCGGCAGAGGAAATCGCGCAAGCCGACGAACAAGCTCCCGAGGAGCAGCCGATCCTGTCGGAGGAAATCGTCGCCGAGGAAGAAGCTCCGGAGGAATTGGTCCTGTCTGATGCGCCCGCGTCGGAGGACGAGACTCCGGCCGACGAGCTAGTCGTGGCCGAGGAGACCGCCGAGTCCGAGGAACCAGTTGCGGCGGAAGAGCCGCCACCAACAAAGCAACCGAATGTAACCGCGGAGGGTAGCTTGGAGAGCAAACTGACCGAAGTCCGGGCCAAGGCCGACGAAGCGCGCCAGGCGAAGCTCAGGGCCAATGCGGCGCTCTACGAAGGATTGAGCGCGGCTTATGATTTCGCGCTGGATGCCGAGGACAGCCCCGACGAATATCTGAAGCTGGTCCAGGCCGAGGGCCTTAAGATCCAGCTCCGCTCCCCGATGAAGCCGGTCGCCAAGCTGGCGTTCGACGGCATGTGCGACGAGATCACGATCAAGCAGCTCGAAGCGATCCTCGCCTGGGCGTTCGAAGAGGAGCTGCCGCGCGGCAAGCTCGCCGAGCGGATCGAGGAAGAAGGCGGGATTGCGCCGATCTTGAACCGTCAGGCGAAAGCCGCCTGACGCGGCCCCGGCTGCGGGGCTTTAACGCTTGACGTGCTTGGCTTCGCCCAGCCGCAGTCCTTCAACGATCGCTTCCACCGCGCATGTCCGCGACAGCTCGGTGAGGGTCTGGCGATCGTCGCTCTCCTGAACCGAGAGATGGTGCGCCCGGTTGGCGATCGAGCGAAGGTCGCCGATCGCGACCTCCGACATCTGGTTCTGCTGGCTCAGTAGCCGCTCGAGAACCGCGTCGGCCAGCGGCGCGGAGAATTCGATTCCGACGAATTCGTGGCAGCTCCACGCGACCCGGCAATATTGCGTCTCGAGACCCGCGATGCTGAGCAGCAAATAGGTGTCGGTCGAAGCATTGAGGCTCGCCTCGACCCTGCATCCGTGAGTCGAAATGTCGATCACTCGGGCATTTGTGCGGCTTCGGCCGGGTTCGCGAATGGTCGCGTTGAGCCGCAAGGCGGTCCGCGGAACGCGCCTCCGCTCGGGCTGTCCGTCGGGCCGTGAATCGATGTCGGTCATAGGTGCGCCTTCTCCGCCTCGATTTTGCTCGCGGAGTCCTGAACAAATGGTTCCCGACTCGCCGGGGTGACGCGACAGCGCGTTCCAGCTAACGCGCCGCCCATGACCAAGCGCACCGGCGGCCAGATCCTCGTCGACCAGCTCAAGATCCAGGGTTGCGACCGCATCTTCACCGTGCCCGGCGAGAGCTTCCTCGCGGTGCTCGATGCTCTCCACGACACGCCTGAAATCGACACCGTGGTTTGCCGGCAGGAGGGCGGCGTCGCCTATATGGCCGACGCCGACGGGAAGATGACCGGGCGCCCCGGAATCGCCTTCGTCACCCGCGGCCCTGGCGCGACCAATGCCAGCGCGGGCGTGCATGTCGCCTTCCAGGATTCGACTCCGATGATCCTGTTCATCGGCGACGTCGCGCGCGGTGATCGCGACCGCGAAGGGTTTCAGGAGATTGATTTTCCATCCTTTTTCGGTCCGATCGCTAAATGGGCGGCGCGGATCGAGGATGCTCGGCGGATTCCCGAATATATCTATCGTGCCTATCGGGTCGCGACCGTCGGGCGTCCCGGGCCGGTGGTCCTCGCGCTCCCCGAGGACATGCTTCGCGACGAGGTCGAAGTGACCGACCGCCCCTGCGTCCCGCCGCTCGCCGAAGAACCCGATCCTGGCGCGGTCCAGGCGATGTTCGAGCTTTTGAAGGAGGCCGCATCGCCCGTCGCGATCGTCGGCGGCGCCGACTGGAGCCCGCGCGCAGCGCATCATTTCGCGAATTTCGCCTTCAGATACGGGCTTCCCGTTGCCGCCGCCTTCCGACGTCAAGACGCCATCGACAACAAGTGCGGAGTCTATGCGGGCCAGCTCGGCTACGGGCCCAATCCGAAGCTCCAGCAGCGCATCCGCGACGCGGACCTCGTCATCGCGGTCGGCCCACGCCTCGGGGAAGCCACCACTGACGGCTACACGCTCATCACGCCCGATCATCCGGGTCAGACGCTGGTTCAGGTCCACCCCGACCCGAACGAGCTCGGTCGCGTCTATCACGCCGACCTGCCGATTTGCGCGGACATGGGCGAGTTCGCCGAAATGGTCGACGAATGGATCGACCCGGACCTGGTGCGCTTCTCGTGCGGGGATGATGCCCACAAGGAGTGGCTGGAATGGTCGGAGCCGCAGCCGCGGGACGGCGTCACGTTCGACCTCGGCCCGTGCGTCGCGGCGATGCGCGAGCGGCTGCCGGCGAACACCATCATCTGCAACGGAGCCGGCAATTTCTCAGGCTGGTGGCACCGCTACTGGCGCTACGGCCCGATGCCGACCCAGCTCGCGCCCACCAACGGGACGATGGGCTACGGCGTGCCCGCGGCCGTGGCTGCAGCGCTTCGCTTCAAGGACCGCCCGGTGGTCTGCGTCGCCGGCGACGGCGACTTCCTCATGAACGGCCAGGAGCTCGCAACCGCCGCTCAGTATGGCGCCGATCTAGTGGTCGTGCTCGTCGACAACGCCAGCTACGGCACGATCCGGATGCACCAGGAGCGCGAATATCCGGAGCGCATAAGCGCGACCGAGCTCAAGAACCCCGACTTTGCCGCGCTGGCCCGCGCCTATGGCGGCTCAGCTGAGACCGTGGAGAAGACCGACGACTTCGCCGCGGCTCTCGACAACGCCCTCAAGCAAAAAGGCATCCGCCTCATCCACTGCAAGACCGACGTCGAGCAGATCAGCAACCAGACCACGATCTCCAAGCTGCGCGAGAAGTCGAAGCGCTAGCTTTTGTCCATGATCTGCCAGGCGCGCTCGAACAGCGCTGCATGGATGTCGATCCTCTGCTGAAGCTCCGGCGATCGGCTCGTGCTCCCGCCAGACCCGTCCGTGACCGGGAACTTCTCGACCAACTCGTCGAAATGGCTCTCGAAACTGCCTTTCTGCACCCGGCGCCGGTGTGGCATGACTCGCCTCCCGCATCCCAGAAATGCCGAGCTCGCAAGGTGATACGCGCGGAAGTAGCGATTCGGTCCCGGAATGTTTCTCCGGTCCGGACCGATGTCCCGAACTAGCTCACCAGATTGGCGTCGCGGAACAAACGCCAGCGACCGTCCACGCCCTTGCGCAGGATTGTCAGCGTGTAACCCGACCGGCGCAGCGCTTCGCCCTCGCCGCTAGTCAGAGTCAGGTCGATATGGTTGCGGATCCACGCCCAGTCGCCGAGCACTTCGACTTCCCGAACCTCGGCGCGGCCATCGAGCCGGACGACGCGCATGGCGTCAGACGTGGCTCGGAATTCCTCCTTGCCGAACGGCTCCCTTCCCGGAACCATGAAGACGACGTCGTCGGTCATCAGGTCTAGCACCGCCGCCGTGTCGCCGGCCTTGCTCGCTTTCATCCAGCTGTAGACAAGCTCACGGATCGCATCTTCGTCGTCGCTCATTGCCGCCCCCTATAGTCCGAACGGATAGGTCTCTTCCGTGCCTGAATGCAGGCCCGGCCGCGCCTCGCCTGGCAACGGCGTGACCGCGCTCGTTTCGTCGAACCAGACATAGGCGTCGAACTGCTTCGGCAGGATCGCCTCGCTGTAATGGCTCCAGCGCTCGGTTTCGGGCCGATAGATGACGCCAATGAACCGTTCGAGCCGAGGCTCCGCCAGCCCTCCCCGAAGCTCGGGCGGCAAGTCGCGCAAATCGAGCAGGAACCGCTCTATGCCGCTGTCATGAGCCATCCGCTCGTGGCTGTCCGCCAACGACGGCCGAACCTTCTTGACGCGCATCGGCTCGTCCCAGTCGTCGGCTGCTGCGACGGTGCCGCTATGGGTCCCGAAACCGATCAGCCGCGCCTCTCGGCCCCACTTTTCCTTCACCAGCTGGCCGATGTTCAGCTCCCCGCGGTTCATTCCCATGTCGGTGAAGGCGGCGTTGCCGATATGGCTGTTGTGCGCCCAGACGATCGCCTTCGAGTTGGGGCCCTTGGCGTCGAGGATCATGTTCAGCGTGTCGAACATGTGCCGGTCGCGCAAATTCCAGCTTTCGGCCGAGCCTTGGTACATCACGCGGTAATAGGCCTCGGCGTCCTTCACGAGCCGGGCGTTCGCGGCCGCATCGAGCCATTCGTCGCATTCCGGGCCGAAGCAATCGACCTGCCTCTGCAGCAAGTCCTTCAGCATCTGGATTACGCCGACCTCGCAGCGCGCATAGCCCTCGAGCAGCGAGTGCCGGCCGTAGAGCGCAGGGTCCTCCGCCCAGGGATCCAGGCAGCCGTACCGGCGATGAGCCAGCCTCGCGAGCTCGGAATCTTCTTCGTCGAGGAAGTCGATGACCGCCCGCATCGACCCGCTCAGGTTGTAGAGATCAAGCCCGTAGAAGCCGCACATGCGCTCGTAATCGCGCTTCTCATTGTGCTCGCGCATCCAGCGAACGAAGGCGTCGAACTCCTCGTTGCGCCACATCCACGTCGGGAATCGGTCGAAGGCCTTCAGCTCCCCGTCGCGCCACTCCCGATGGCGGACGTAGCGGTCGATCGTCGCGCAATCGGGCCAGTCGCCTTCGACCGCGACGATGTTGAACCCGTGCTGCTCGATCAGGTGCCGCGAGATCGCCGCACGCGCGCGGTAGAATTCGCTAGTTCCGTGGCTCGCCTCCCCCAGGCACACGACACGCGCATCGGCGAAGCGTTCGAACATCGCCCCGAACGCGGGGTCGTCGATGTCGGGCAGTAGCTCGGCGGCCTCCGCAATCAGCCGCGGCAGCGTATCGAGTTCGGTATCAAAGTCAGTCTCGGCCATCTTTCCAGCCTTCTTCCCCGATGAGAGGAACGAACCGGACGTCGCCCAGGTTCTGCTGCTCGACCGAGCCGCCCGCTCGTTTCGTCACTTTGACGAGCTGCTGCACCCAGCCGGGCTGGCCCACCGGCATCACGATATGCCCGCCGTCCGAGAGCTGTTCGATCAGCGTCTTGGGAACGTGCGTGCCGCTGGCAGCAGCGAGGATCGCATCGAACGGAGCCTCGCGGGGCAGGCCTTTCGTGCCGTCACCCTCGACGATCTCGACATTGTCGTAGCCCAGCCGCGTCATCCGTTCGCTCGCAACCTCGACCAGCTCATGCTGGCGTTCGATCGCGATCACGCGCCCGGCGATGCGGCTGATCACCGCGGCCGCATACCCCGAGCCCGCACCGACCTCGAGCACCTTGTCGCCGGCCTTGATGCCCGCGGCGTCGATCATCAGCGCCACGATATACGGCTGCGAGATCGTCTGTCCCGCCTCGATCGGAAGCGGATAATCGCCATAGGCCTGGCGCGCATATTGGTCGTCGACAAAGGCCTCGCGCGGCACGCTCAGAAAAGCCTCGAGGATCTGAGGATCGGTAATCCCGCGCCGCTTCAGCTGCCGGTTCACCATCGCCTCGCGCTCGGATGTAAAGTCTGTCATGCCCGCACCTCGGGCAAACCCGCGAGGATAGGAGGGCGTTCCGATGAAGGATCAGGAGCTGCGCTTCGCCGGCTCAGTGCCGGGACAATATGACCGTCTGATGGTGCCGCTGGTGTTCCGGCCGTACGCGGAGGAGCTCGCGCGCCGGGCGTGTGAGTTCCAGCCAGCGCTCATCCTCGAAACGGCGGCCGGCACCGGCGCGGTCACCCAGGCGCTTCACGAAGCGATGCCCGGCGCCGAGATCGTCGCGACCGACCTCAACCAGCCCATGCTAGACGTCGCCGCGGAGCGCATCCGGTCCGACCGCGTACGCTTCATCCAGGCGGACGCGCAGGAGCTGCCGTTCGAGGATGGACACTTCGACCTGGTCGTCTGCCAGTTCGGAGCGATGTTCTTCCCCGACCGGGTGCGTGCCCATTCTGAGGCGCGGCGCGTGCTGCACGACGGCGGCCATTATCTCCTCGCAATCTGGGACCGGATCGAGCGCAACGAGCTGAGCCACGCCTCCCAGCAGGCGCTGATCGATTACTTCCCCGACGATCCCCCGCTGTTCATGCGCGAAGGTCCGTTCAGCTACGCCGATCCGCTGAGGATCGAGTCGGACCTTCACGACGCGGGCTTCGGCACGGTCGACATCGAAACCATCGAGCTCAGGAGCCGAAGCCCGTCCGCGCACGATGCGGCCACGGCGCTCTGCTACGGCACTCCCATGGGGGTGGAGGTCGATGACCGCGAACCGGGAAGCCTCGACCGCGTGTTCGAAAAGGTGAGGGACGCGTTTCGCCGCTTCGAGGGAGCGGAGGGCATCGACGCACCGATGGCTGCGCATATCGTTACCGCGACGAGATAGTCGTCTTTACCGCGGGTGAGCGGGCACTATTGTCGCGCAAATGGCGAACTACGAAAAAATCGTCGCGCTTCGGCCCGAGATGGCCGACTTCTTTCGCAACCGCCGGAACATCGGCGTCCGCGGGGATGTGCTGACCTATGGCCTGAACATCAGCACCGACAGTTTCTCGACGGATTCGGCCGGATTTCGCCACTCCGTCTTCCAGGGGCAGACGCTGGCGCTCGCCGATTGCGTTCGAAGCGCGCGCTACGGGATCGTTCTCGGCGCTAGCAACGTGTTCGGCTTCGGCGTCGCGGGCAATGAAAATTCCTTGGCATCGCTCCTCGGCGAGAGGTTCGGATTTCCATTCGCCAACGCGGCAATGCCGGGAGCGAACAGCCGCAACCTCCATTCGCTGCTCGTCGGCCTGATCGCCGGTGCGCCAACTCGGCCCGCCGTAGTGGTCCATTCCACCGGCGGCGATCTCGCCAATTTCTGCGAATCGTCGTTCGCAGACCCGATCTTCGGATCGCCCAACCGCGCGCAGCTCAAATGGCTCAAGAACCGCGATGCCCGCGCCGACCCGAAGGTGAATTTCCCGCGGATGCTGGCCTTCTCGGCCTTGTGGACGGCGGCGATCGCGACGGTCTGCCGCGTCTATGGCGTGCAGTTGGTGCTCATCCACCAGTCGACCTTCTTCGAGAAGACGAAGCCGACGAAGCTCGAGGTGGAATGTGGACTCGGCGAACTGTTTGACGACTCGCAGGAGCTCCAGTTCGCGAACCACAGGAAATACGACCAGCCCTATTACGAAAGCCGCAAATCCTTCGCCGATTCTCGCGGCATACCGCTGGCGGGCTGGGGCATGACCGACGAGTTCACCTTCATCGACGAATTCCATTGCGACCGCGACGGCGTACGACTGATGAGCCAGGCTGTCGGCGACAAAGTCGAGCCGCTGCTCCAGGCTTCCGCCCCGTCCGAGGAAGCGCAGCTCGCTTCGGAAACGCCCTAGATCAAGCCGGCGAGCGGGCTGCTGGGATCGGCGTAACGGCGCTTCTGCATGCGCCCGGCAAGATATGAGAGCCGCCCCGCTTCCACCGCCGCCTTCATGGCCCTGGCCATCAGCACGGGATCCTTGGCCTCCGCGATCGCCGTGTTCATCAGCACGCCGTCGCAGCCGAGCTCCATTGCGACGGCGGAGTCGCTCGCAGTGCCGACACCGGCATCGACCAGCACCGGGACGCCGGCGCCTTCGACGATCAGCCGGATCGTGACGCGGTTCTGGATTCCGAGGCCCGAGCCGATCGGCGCTCCCAGCGGCATGATCGCGACAGCACCCGCTTCCTCGAGCTGCTTCGCGGCGATGGGATCGTCGACGCAATAGACCATCGGCTCGAAGCCTTCCTTCACCAGCACCTCGGTGGCGCGCAGCGTTTCACGCATGTCCGGATAGAGCGTCTTCGCTTCGCCGAGCACTTCGAGCTTGACGAGCGTCCATCCGCCCGCCTCCCGCGCCAGCCTCAGCGTTCGGATCGCGTCGTCGGCGGTGAAGCATCCGGCCGTGTTCGGCAAATAGGTGACCTTCTTCGGGTCGATGAAATCGGTCAGCATCGGCTGTTTCGGATCGGCGATGTTCACTCGCCGAACCGCCACCGTGACGATCTCCGCGCCCGACGCCTCGACCGCGGCCGCATTCTCCTCGAAGCTCTTGTACTTGCCGGTGCCGACGATCAGCCGCGAGCTGAACGTCCGCCCCGCGACGGTCCATGTGTCGGGCTGAACTGACTTGGGAGCGTTCACTCAACCCCCTCCAACAAAGTGCACGATCTCATAATCATCGCCGTCCTCGACGCAGACCTCAGTCAGCGTCGAGCGAGGGATGACCTCGAGATTGCGCTCGACCGCGACGCGAAGCGGATCGAGGCCGAGAAGGTTGACCATCTCGGCCACCGTGGTCCCGCCGGGAACACGTCGGTGTTCACCGTTCACTCGTACAGAGAGGCTGCCGTCGACACTCATTGACAAAGGCCAGATAGGAGGCTCCACGCCCTCTCGCAAATGACCGATACGATCTTCGTCCTCAACGGACCCAATCTGAACCTGCTCGGCACCCGCGAGCCGCGCATTTACGGCACGCAGACGCTTGCGGACATCGAGGCGTCGCTCAAGCAGCGCGCGAAAGCGCTGAAGCTCGACCTCGAGGTGCGCCAGTCCAACCATGAAGGCGTCCTCGTCGACTGGCTCAACGAGGCGCTCGCCAAGGCCTCGGCGGTGATCATCAACGCCGGCGCCTATGCGCACAGCTCGATCGCCATCCGCGATGCGGTCGCGGCGCTTCCGATCCCGGTGATCGAAGTGCACCTGACCAACATCTACGCCCGCGAGGGCTTCCGCCGTCAGAGCCTGCTGGGGCAGGTCGCGCGCGGCTCGATCATCGGCCTCGGCCCGCTCGGCTACCTGCTCGCACTGGACGCGGCGGCGCACCTCTGCAAGGGAGCGGGCGCGACCCAGGCGAAGAGCCAGATTCAATAGGGGACTGTTAAATGGCCGCACCTCCGAAGGCGGAGAAGAACGGTTCGATGCGTATCGATCCCGATCTAGTTCGGGAGCTTGCCCGGCTCCTGACCGATAATGAACTGACCGAGATCGAAGTCCAGGACGGCGAACGCCGGATCAAGGTGTCGCGCGAGCCGGCGCCGGTAATTACCGCTGCGCCCGCCGCTTTGGCTCCGACGCCCGTGTCCGCTCCCGCGCTCAGCGGCCCGCCGGTGCACGGCAAGGAGGATCTGGGTGCGCCAGCGGACGACGTCGCCGGTCATACCGTCAAGTCGCCGATGGTCGGCACCGCCTATCTCTCGCCCGAGCCCGGCTCGAAGCCGTTCATCGAGGTCGGCGACGAGGTGAAGGCAGGCGCCACGCTCCTGATCGTGGAAGCGATGAAGGTGATGAATCCGATTACGGCGCCCGAGGGCGGCACCGTGAAGAAAATCCTCATCAGCGACGGCCAGCCGGTGGAGTTCGATCAGCCGCTGGTGATCATCGGCTGATGAAGATCGAGAAGCTGTTGATCGCCAACCGCGGCGAGATCGCGCTCCGGATCCACCGCGCCTGCCACGAGATGGGAATCCGCACGGTCGCCGTTCACTCGACCGCCGACGCCGACGCGATGCACGTGCGCCTCGCCGACGAGACCGTCTGCATCGGTCCGCCGCCTGCGACGGAATCCTACCTCAACATCCCGAACATCATCTCGGCCGCAGAAGTCGTCCACGCCGACGCGATCCACCCGGGCTACGGGTTCCTCTCGGAGAATGCCCAGTTCGCCGAGATTGTCGAAAGCCACAACATCATCTGGGTCGGGCCCAAGCCCGAGCATATCCGGACGATGGGCGACAAGATCGAGGCCAAGCGCACCGCCGCGAAGCTCGGTCTTCCACTCGTCCCGGGGTCGCCGGGGCCGCTCACCAGCGTTTCCCAAGCGAAGAAGCTGGCGAACGAAATCGGCTACCCCGTCCTGATCAAGGCCGCTTCCGGCGGCGGCGGGCGCGGCATGAAGGTCGTGCCGGAGGAAGACCAGCTCGAAAGCCTGATGAGCCAGGCGGCGTCAGAGGCGCGCTCCGCGTTCGGCGACGACACCGTCTACATGGAAAAGTATCTCGGCGATCCGCGCCACATCGAGTTCCAGGTGTTCGGCGACGGAAACGGGGGAGCGATCCATCTCGGCGAACGTGACTGCTCGCTCCAGCGCCGCCACCAGAAGGTCCTCGAGGAAGCCCCCTCGCCCATCATCACTCCCGAAGAGCGCGCGCGGATGGGCGAGACCGTGCGCAAGGCGATGGGCGAGATGGGCTATCGCGGCGCCGGCACCATCGAGTTCCTTTACGAGGACGGCGAGTTCTACTTCATCGAGATGAACACCCGGCTCCAGGTCGAGCACCCCGTCACGGAAATGATCAGCGGCATCGACCTTGTACGCGAGCAAATCCGCGTCGCTTCGGGTGAGGGCCTCAGCTGCAGCCAGGAGCAGGTCAATCTTCACGGTCACGCGATCGAGTGCCGAATCAACGCCGAGGATCCCGAAACCTTCGCACCATCACCGGGCCTCGTGAAGAACTACGTCGCCCCCGGCGGCATGCACGTTCGCGTCGATAGCGGCCTCTACACCGGCTATAAGGTCCCGCCCTACTACGACAGCATGATTGCCAAGTTGATCGTCTACGGGAGCAATCGTCAGAGCTGCATCCGCCGTTTGCGGCGAGCGCTCGAAGAGTTCGTCGTGGAGGGCATGAAGACGACGATCCCCCTGCACCAGCGGTTGGTCCGCGACGAAGAATTCCTCGAGGGCGACTATACGATCAAATGGCTGGAGCAGTGGCTCGAACGCAGTCGCGAACCCGTTGCGTAGACGGTAATCAACCATTGCAACTCGGCTTCGATATGATTGGTTCGTCTAACCGATGAGCAATTCGTTCGACTCCCCCGACTTCGAACCCAGCGGCGACCCGGGGATCGCGGGTGCCCCGGGGGCCGACACCTACGCCAATCCCATTCTCGATCACGATTTCCCAGATCCCGCGATCGTTCTCGCGCCCGACGGCTATTACTACGCCTACGCGACACAGACGGAGCGTGACGGGGAGTGGATCAACATCCAAGTCGCTCGATCGGCCGACCTCGTGACCTGGGAGTATGTCGGCGACGCTCTTCCGGACAAGCCCGAGTGGGCGCGCACCACGCAGGACTTCTGGGCGCCGAGCGTGATCTTCGATGGCTCGACCTACTTCATGTATTATTCGGCGACGCCCGACTTCTGCCATCACCACGAGCGCGGCCACGCGCTCGCAGTAGCGATCTCGAAATCTCCGGCCGGACCGTTCGTGGACATGGGCATGCCGCTGCTGCTCGGCATGGGCTTCGAATATATCGACCCGATGGCCTTCGACTGCCCGGTGACGGGCAAGCATTTCCTCTACTGGGGATCCGGGTTTCAGCCAATCAAGGTGCAGGAGCTTTCGAGCGACAGGATGTCATTCGCTCCCGGCAGCGCACCTATCGACCTGATCTGGCCCAATGGGGAAGACGGCTCTTTTCCCAGACTCGTCGAAGCGGCGTGGGTCATCTTCCACGAAGGCTATTATTATCTCTTCTACTCCGGCGATAATTGCTGCGGGCCCGATGCGGACTATGGCGTCATGGTCGCCCGCTCCGAAAGCGCCACCGGACCGTTCGAGACGCTCGAGGAGGCCAAGGGCGTCCCCCACAGCCTCATCCTCTTCAAGAACGACCGATGGCTCGCACCGGGCCACAATTGCGTCGTCGAGGACAAGGGCGGGGACTGCTGGATCCTCTATCACGCGATTGACGTAGACCGGCCGCGGCAGACGCAGGCTGACGAGATCAATAGCCGCCGGATCCTCCTCATCGACCGCATCGAATGGCACGAGGGCTGGCCGTGGGTCGGGACTCCCTCGAACGAGCCCCAGCCCGCGCCCATCGTCTGATGACGGAGCCGATGCCAGTCTTCACGATTGGCCATTCGACCCGATCGATTGCCGATTTCGTCGATCTTCTGCGCTGCGCGCGCGTCGACTGCGTCATCGACGTTCGAACCGTTCCGCGTTCGAGGCGCAATCCCCAGTATAATGAAGATGTGCTCGGCGACGAGCTTGGCCCGTATCAGCTGACCTATGGGCGGATTGCGGACCTTGGCGGCTTACGCAGCCGCTCCGCCGACGTTGCACCCGAGATCAACGCATTCTGGGAGAACCAGAGCTTCCATAACTATGCCGATTACGCGCTCTCGGCGACGTTCCAGGCCGCGCTCGACGAACTGCTCGAAATCGCTTCGCAGCGTAGGTGCGCGATCATGTGCGCGGAAGCGGTTTGGTGGCGTTGTCACCGCCGCATCATCGCGGACTATCTCCTGGTCCGCGGCCGATCAGTCTTTCATCTAATGGGGCAAGACCGGATCGACCCGGCGAAGCTCACGCCCGCCGCCAGGCCCGAAAACGATAAAATCACCTACCCCGCGACGTGAACGCGCTTATCGGCGTCCTCCGCTGGCGACGATGCGCGGGCGTTTGCGCTTCGCATCCATCTCCTCGAACAGCGCCCGCTGTCGTTCGAACTCCTCGAAAAGGCGCTCGTCGACATGGCGGCTGCCATTGGCGACGACTGCCGACAGCAGTCCCGTCTCCGCGTGGCGCGAATTGTCCCATCCAGGGTAAGCGGTGATGGGGTACCAGCAGATGCCGCGGATGTCGGCGCCGCGGCCCATCGCCTCACGAACCTCGTAGCAGACGTAGTGAAGCCACGACGGCTTGCCGGTCCCTTCGGCACCAGTCTCCGAAAGCAGGACGGGCTTTCCATACCGCTCGGCCATCTCAACCAGCATGTCGGCGAGCGGCCGGTATTCGTGGTGGCCCATCGGGATCGTCGGCCCGTTCCAATACCATTGATTGTGGGGGTAGAAGTTCAAACCGACGAGGTCGACGAGTGACGGGTCCCCGCCGAGTTCGGGACGGGCGCGACCCGTGATCCAGTCATAGGCTTCGTACATCCCCTGGAGGTTTTTCTCGGCGCCTCGAACCGTTTCTCGCCGACGATTGTGCGGCGCGATGTGGATCAGCGGCTCGGCCCAGACGATCGTCGACTGGGGCCAACGTTCCTTGATCGCCCGCGTCGAGTTGACGGCCGTCCTGACGAGCTGCCGCTTGAACCAGCCCTGCTCTCCCGGCCCGACGGGAGGGAAATAGCCGTCGTCCACCGCCCAGGAGAGGAAATTGATCTCGTTCAGCGGGCAAAGAAGCGGCGGGCGGTCGCTGACCGACTGCTGGAGCTCCACCGCGGCCATGGCGAAATCGGTGAACCGCTTCGCGAAGTCCGGCCCGCCCTGGTCGACATGGTCCGGAGAGCCGTAGTGGAACAGGTCCCAGATGACTTGGACCCCGACCTCCTCCGCTGCCTCGAGCATCGGGAGCCAGCTCGACCAGTCATATTTGCCGGGCGACTTCTCGATGAGATGCCAGCGCAGGCCATCGCGGAGCGTGCCGAAGCCGTGCTCCTTGCACTGCAGAAAATCGTTGCGGACATGCCGATCGTGCGACGTCGCCCCAATCAGGTCGAGGCGGACGCCGTCGCGGCGGCGGTGCGACGAACATTCGAACCCCGCCATCAAGAAACTGTCGAACTCGTAAGACCTCACTGTTTCCTCCGGCGCGAAACTCACAATCGCGCTGTTGGATTGAGCCGCCAAAACGGCGAATCTTCGGGAGATGCGCTGAAAACGCCTGCCTCCGCGCCCTCGTTCCAAGCCGAATTCTACCATTGCCGCGAGACTCCGCGGAGTCTCAAACAGCGACACTTTTCACTTCAGCCTCGACATCTGCCTCTAGTTAATTGAAATTAACCGCTGAATGGGCGCGTGAGTCGCGGGGACAGCTGCGCCCTGGTCCGCGGTGGGCCGGCACAGCAAAACTCGCGTGTTAGACTCTGTCCTGGTGGAGTTTCCCACCAAGGGGAATTGGATGTCCGGAACTGACATCTTCCTGTCCTATGCGCGCCAGGATCGCGCGACCGCCCGCGCGTTCGCCGAATGCCTCTCCGAAGAGGGGTTCAAGGTCTGGTGGGACGCTTCGCTCCACTCCGGCGAAACGTTCGACGAAGTGATCGAAAAGCATTTGAGGGACGCCCAGGCCGTCGTTGTCCTGTGGTCGCCGCGCTCCGTGGCGTCGCGCTGGGTCCGCGCGGAAGCGACGCTTGCCGACCGCCGCAACAAGCTCGTCCCGGCAATCATCGAGCCTTGCGATCGGCCGATCGTGTTCGAATTGACCCACACGGCGGAGCTTGCCGACTGGCATGGCGATCGCTCCGATCCGCGCTGGCGAATCTTCGTCGAGGACCTCAACCGCCTGGTTCAGGCCGCCCCGGCTGCCGAGCCAACACCCATCCCCGCGGCGCATCAACCGGCGCCGCCGCCGGTTGCGGACGAGCTGCCTCAAGGCCGTCAGCCGCTCCGCCCCGGGAGCGACGAGGTCATTTCGACCGAACGCTTCCGCCGCGAGCAGCCCGCCCAACGTCAGCGGCCGGTCGAAGCTTCGCTGCCGAGCGAGGTGCATTGCCTCCAACTCGAGGGCGGTGAGCTGCCCGACGAGATGATCGTCATCGAGGGGTCCAGCCTTCGGATCGGGCGCAAGGCTCCGGCCGACGTCGTCCTTCCGCACGCGAGCATTTCGCGCGAGCATTGCATCGTCGGCCTCGCCAATGACGAGCTGCTGGTCACCGACCTGAACTCGACCAACGGGACCTATATCGACGATGAGCGGATCAGCCGCGCATCGATCCTCCCGGTCGGATCGGTGCTCAAGCTCGGCGAGATTTCGCTTCGGCACTCGGTACTCAGTGGTGAAGAGGCGGCCCGCCGCGGCAACGGGCAGGGCGGCATGCGCTCGGAGCGCGTCGCAGCCTCAAACTAGTTCCAGCCGGTTCATTATTGCTGCTGCTGCGCCTGCTGGCGCTGCAACAGCGCAATATAGCCACGGGTCTGCTCGGCCTGCTTCAACAGCCGCTGCGCTTCCTTCTCGCTCGAAATGCCGCCCATCGAGGCCTTTAGCGTCTTTAGATATTTGTCGTAGCTCCGAGCGGTGCCTGCCGGGGCACCGCCGCCGCGCATCACTTCCCTGGCGAGCGACCGCGCGTCGTCGACGGTCGCATTGAAGCGCGACAGGGTTCCCGACGACACTGCGGCGTCGGGGGTTGCAATGATCTCGGTGGTGGCGGCCTTCCCGGTCTTCGTTGCAGCCGCCATCTTCGGCCCCGTCGGCGCTCCGGCAGCCTTGGCCTGAGCCTTCCTCAGCGCTTCGAGCTTCGCTTCGGCAGCGGCGCTTTTCGCTTTCTCTTTCTCCAGCGCCTGCTGGGCGGTCGCCTGAGCGGTCGGTTCCGCTTCGGCCGGCGCAGCCGCATTTTCTTCAGCTGTGGCGGCGTTCACGTCCACACTTCCGTCCGCCGGTCCGAGAACCGCCTGCGTCGCCGCGCTATTGTCGGTTCCCGTCGTCGTCAGCTGCGACGAGTCCGCGCCGCCGGTGTTCCACGCGCTCCGCACCGTGAGATACCCCGTGCCGAGAAGCGCCACCAGGGCGACTCCGAGACCCACGAGGACCGGAACCCTTGCCTTCTCCTTTTTGTCCTTTTCGTCCTTTTCGTCCTTTTTGTCCCCGATGGGCGTTGCAGCGGTCTCGGCAGCAGCCTTGTCCTTGGCGGGAGCTTTCTCCGCTTCAGCGGCGACCGGCTCGACGACCATGCCGCGCGCCGGCTTTTCGGGCTCTGCCGCGTCCTTCTTCTCGGAAACGACCTTTTTGCGCGCTCCAGTCTCCTCGCCCGCGCGCTTGAAGCTGGCGGCTTTCGGATCCTTGGGCACGCCTGTCTGCACCGGCGCCTTCGGATCCAGGTTCGGCGTCGGCGGCACGGGAACGATCTCTTCGGTCTCGACTTGCTTTGCGTAGAAGCGGGTCGCTTCATCATCTTCGGCTTCGGTGACGCCGGGCTTCCCGAACAGCGCCAGCCAGCCGCTCAGCGACTGCGGCCGATCCTCGGGCTTCACGACCATCGCGGCGTCGATCGCGGCTAGGAACTTCTTGCTGTACCCGGGCCACTTGCCGTCGGCGAGCGGTTTGCCGAGCCCGGCATGGAGCCGCTCGAGAACCTCCGGCGGCTTCTCGCCGGTCACGCCCTCGTACATTACGACGCCGAGCGCGTAGATGTCGGTCCACGGCCCCTGCGGGTAGGTTTTCACATATTGCTCGATCGCGGCGTAGGGCGGCGTGTGGAACGTCACCTTGGTGCTTGTCGCCTCGGCGGTGTCGAACCTCGCGGAGCCGAAATCGATCAGCACCGGCCGGTTGTCCTCGTTGATGAGGATGTTCGGCGGCTTGATGTCGCGGTGGAGGACGCCGACGCGGTGCGCGCGCTCGAGGCCCTCCGCGATCGGCTGGAGGATGTTCCACAGGCTGCGCTCGTTGAAGCGGCGGCCCTGCTTCAGCATGCGCGAGAGCGAGAGCCCGTCCTCGAAGTCCATGACCATGTAGGCGGTGCCGTGGATCTCGAAGAGGCTGCGGACGCTGACGATGTTCGGGTGGCGGGTCGGGGTCGACAGGTTCCAGAGAAGCTTCGCCTCCTCGACGAACTTCTTGAGGCCGAGGGCGTGGACTTCTTCCGCCTCGGAATCGATCGGAACGACGGTATCTTCAGAGTCGCGTTCGCTGATCGAGCTCGGGAAATATTCTTTGATCGCGACGAGCTCGTTGAAATAGATTCCCTTGGCCCGGTAAACGATACCAAAGCCTCCGACGCCCAGAACTTCTTCGATACGCCACTCACGAAGCACCGTGCCCATCGGCAGTGCCTTGTTGCTGTAGGCTTTGTTCATCGACGTCGCCCCCACGACCGATCTATCAAAAAGTAAATCGCATGAAGCTCCGGCGAATGCTAGTCAGTGCCTCGCAAAGTCGCGGGGGGCTTGAATGCGCTTTGAGTGCGCCAGCCGGACGAACGTCGGCCTGAAGCGCAAGATCAACGAGGATTCGATCCTCGTCGAAACCGATCGCGGCCTGTGGGTCGTGGCCGACGGAATGGGCGGCCACGAGGCGGGGGAAATCGCGAGCGCAATGGTGACCGACGCGCTTCGCGGCCTGCCGCAGTGCGACGATCTCGACGATCTGGCCGCGCAGGCGATCGATACCCTCGCACGGGTCAATCGCGACCTGATCGCGCTGGCCCGGGCAGGCGTCGAACGCCAGACCATCGGCACGACCGTGGTCGGACTGGCGATCGCCGACGGCTCCTTCCGGTGCTTCTGGATGGGCGACAGCCGCGCCTACCTCCTTCGCGGCGGCCAGATCGACCGCCTCTCCCACGACCACAGCCTCGTCCAGAACCTGGTCGACGCGGGGATGATCAAGCCCGAGGAAGCCGAGACGCATGAGAATGCCAACCTCATTACCCGCGCGGTCGGCGTCGCGGAGCAAGTGGAAGTCGACGTGGTCAGCGGCGAAGCGCGGCCGGGCGATCTGTTCCTGCTCGCGAGCGACGGCCTCACCCGCGTCGTCACCGACGACGAGCTTGCCGCCGAGCTTCAGCGCGGTTCGGCCGAGGAAGCCGCCGAGAAGCTGCTCGATCTGGTCCTCGCGCGGGGAGCGCCCGACAACGTCTCGCTGATCATCGCCCGGGTGCTCTAGGGCGCGAATTCCAGCAGATCGCCCGGCTGGCAGCTCAGCACCTCGCATATTGCCTCGAGCGTGGAGAAGCGGATCGCGCGCGCCTTCCCAGTCTTGAGGATCGACAGGTTGGCGAGCGTGATGTCGATCCGCTCCGCGAGTTCGGTCAACGTCATTCGCCGGTCGTGAAGCAGGTCGTCGAGCTTGACCACGATGGCCATCAGACGGTGCCTTCCAGGTCTTCGCGCATCAGCGTGCCTTCGGCAAACACGCGGGCGAGGACGAAGGTCAGGATGACGGCAAGCCAGCCGTTCACCGAGAAGCCGGCGTCGAGGTGAAAAGGATGATCCTTCGTCGATATCGCTTTGCCGATCGTCGCGATCGCCAGGCTCATGAGCTGCAGTCCAAGGATCAACCAGGCGATCGTGTTGAGGCGATAGGCGTTGTCTGCGACGAACGGATCGCCGGCGCGCACCGTCTCGACCATCGCCAATAGCCGCTTGAGGATCATGTAATTGATGGGGACGGCAGCGACTCCGAGCGCAGCCACCGCCCGCATGCCCATCATCACTCGATGCGCGTCGGGGTAACCGGCCACGCCGAGCGCCTTCATCGTCCAGGGCTCGTTGACGAACGTGTAGAGCAGCAGTCCGAGGATGCAGGCGCCGAACACCCAGTTAAGGACGATCAGGATATTGAGCGTGAGCCAGGCGATCGGAAGCGCGGCAGACTGTTTCATGGTGGACTCCGACTTTGACTTATCGATAAACAATATCACCATTATCGTTTATCGGCAAGTCTAAGACTTGAAGGTAGTCGAGCCGACACCAATCTCCCCTCCACCGGCCTTTCCCCTGTTGGCCGGCTAGTCAGACTCGCGAACTGATGATGGGCTCACTCAGGCGGCCGCCTGGGTGAGCCTTTCGCATGTGCGCCGCCCGGCGGCTTGCGAGGAGGCTGCCGCGCGGGCATCAACGCTCGTGGAAGGGGGAGCCAATGAGCCTGATCGCTGACCTGAAATCGCTCGAGCCGCGCCAGCGGAGCGCGATCTGGGCAAGCTATCTCGGCTGGACCCTGGACGCCTTCGACTTCTTCCTGCTCGTCTTCATGCTGAAGGCGATATCGGCGGAGTTTGGAACGGACGTGAAGTCGGTGGCGGTTGCGATCATGCTGACGCTCGCCGCGCGGCCGTTCGGCGCCTTGTTCTTCGGAATCCTCGCCGACCGTTTCGGCCGCCGGCCGATCCTCATGGTCGTGATCCTCGCATTCTCCGCCTTCTCCGCGCTCTCGGGTTTCGCAAATTCGCTCATGCAGCTGCTGATCATCCGGACCCTGTTCGGCTTCGCGATGGGCGGGGAGTGGGGGATCGGCGCGAGTCTCGTCATGGAGACCATCCCGCCCAAGCTTCGCGGTCCCGTCTCCGGGCTCCTCCAAAGCGGCTATCCGTCGGGCTATTTCGTCGCCAGCCTGGTCTATTTCGCTCTTTTCGACAGCATCGGATGGCGCGGGATGTTCTTCGTCGGAATCGCGCCGGCGCTGCTCGTTTTCCTCATCCGCATGAAAGTCGAGGAAAGCCCCGCTTATGTGGCGAGGAAGGACAGCGCACGCGTCAATCCCTTCGTCGAGCTCGCGCGCAACTGGAAGATCGCGCTTTACATGATCGTGCTCATGGCGGCGTTCAACGCGTTCAGCCACGGCACTCAGGACCTCTATCCGACCTTCCTTCAGGTGCAGCATCACTTCGACACCCACACCACGGGAACGCTGACGGCGATCATGAATGTCGGCGCGATCGTCGGCGGCATTGCCTTCGGCATCTGGTCGGAAAAGATCGGACGCAAGCGCGCGATCATCACCGCCTGCCTCCTCGCCCTCCCGATCATCCCGCTGTGGGCCTTCTCCGCGACGCCGGTAATGCTGGCGGTCGGTGCGTTCCTTATGCAGGTGGCGGTCCAGGGCGCTTGGGGAATCGTTCCCGTGCACCTCAACGAGCTCTCGCCTGGAGCCGTCCGGGCGATGTTTCCGGGCTTCGCGTACCAGCTCGGCAATCTGCTGATGTCGCGCAACGGCGTCTTTCAGGCCCAGATCGCGGAAAGCCACAACAACAATTACGGCCTCGCACTGGCACTTTTCGGCGGTGCGACCGCGGTTATCATCGCCGTCTGGACCGCCGTCGGCCCGGAACGGAAGCACGCCGACTTCATGGCCACCGGAGTGAGGGCTCCGCACGAATAGCCCCTCGAAAACTTCGGCCGTTGAAGTGCGTTAGTCGGGCAGAGGACAGGCGCATTGTCGAGCTACAGCGGAAGTGCGGACCGGCCTGACAGGGCGAAGGCGATTGCCGCCGTCGTGGCGGTGCATGCCGCGCTCGCATTCGTCATCCTTTCCGGCCTCAATGTCCGAATGGTGAGCCGCGCCGTCGAGCAGCTGAAAACCTTCAACCTCCAGCAGCCGCCTCCTCCGCCGCCGGTGCAACCGCTGCCTAAGGCACGGCCTCAGGCGCAGAAAGAGCCAGAAGGCGCTCCGGCAAAGAAAGCGGAGCCCGCACCGGTGGTTGCTCCCCAGCCGAAAATCCCCGTGCCTTCACCCCTTCCCGCGGCGAAAGTCGCAGGGACCGGAAGCGCATCTTCCTCCGGTGCAGTCGCTTCAGGAACGGGAACGGGAGCCGGCGGCAGCGGAAACGGCCCGGGAGGAGGAGGCGACGGAGGATTCACGCCCGCGCGCAAGATCACCAAGATCCCTAACCGCGAATATCGCCAGCTGGCATCCAGCGGCATCCGCTCGGGAACGGTTGCGATCACGATCCGGGTCAATCCCGACGGAAGCGTATCGAACTGCCGCGTGGCACGCAGCAGTGGCAGCTCCTACGCCGATTCGCTCATGTGCCAGCTGACCATGCGCTACATCCGCTTCAGTCCTGCGCGCGACGGTTCGGGCCGAGCCATTTCGCAGGATGTCACCTGGGTCCCCAATTGGGCCCCGCGTTGATGGTCAGCGGCTTCCGGTAGCCGTTGCACCGCCGCTGTCGCTGTCGGCCAGCTTCGCCTTATCCCGACCGTAGGCGTCGTCGTAATAAGCGATCGACTGCCCGTCCGGCACCGCGGTCATGTAGGTGATGTAAACCGGAACTGGCTGCGCGAGCGGCACGGGCTCCTCGACTCCGGCTCCCTCCCAGGTCAGCTCGCGGTGGAACAGCCAGCGGCTGAGCCGCCACGCGTCCTCGAGCCTCACGCAGCCGCCGCTGAAGTAGCGGACCGATTCCTTGAACAGGTTCCGGCGCGGATTGTCGTGGAGATAGACCCCGAACTGGTTGGGGAACATGAACTTGATGCGCCCCATGAAATTCTCGGGACCGGGCTTCTGCCGAAGCAGGATCTCGGTCTTGCCCTCGCGCACCGCATCCCAGTCGATCTTGGTCGCGTCGAGGACCTGTGCATCCTTCGACCAGCTGGAGACCTGCTCGTAGCCCATCTTCTCGAAGTAGCTGAAGCCCTGCTTCTTCACGAACTGGCCGACGTCGTCCCAGGCGAGGTCCGGCGGGACGTACCAATAAGGATTGAGCGCGGCGTAGCGGACATACGCGGCGAGCATCGGCGTCGGATATTTCGTCTGGCCGACGACGACGACCATCGAATCCACTTGCTTGCCATTCTCGTACATGAACAGCCGCTGCTGGGCCGCGTTGACGAGGATGTAGCGCTCCTTTCCGGCCGGAAGGATCCGTGAACGCTTCAGATTGAGCTCCAGGATCTCTCGCTGCTCGTCGTTGCTGTATTTGTGCTGGGCGATGGCCTCGCGAAGCTCGCCGTAGAAGGGGTGCATCCAGCCCATGTCGCGGACATAGCCGGAGAGCGACGGCGCCGAGGCGGCGCCGAGCAGGGCGGCGAGGTCTGTCGGCGGAACCGGCCTCAATTGCGGATCGACCCAGGTGATCCCGACCCCAGGGTCGCGCCGGAGGTCGGCGACATAGGCGGCAAACGCGCCTGACAGCGCCTCGTCGGCGCGCTCGATGTCTTTGCGCTTGTTCTTGGAACGCGCCCGGTCGAGCTGCGCCTGAAGCTCGGGAACATGATATCGATCGGGGCTGAACCCATCGATGCTTGCGCTGCTGAGGAGCGCGATCAGCTTCTCCGCGGCATCGCCCGCCTGCGGCGAAAGCCACAGCGGCGCGCCTTTGCGCGCCTTGTAGAAGTCAGCGACGCTCTGCCCGGTCTGCGGACGAGCGACGGCCGCAGCGGACGCGGCGGTCGACGATTGGGCTGCAGCCGGCACAGGCGCGAGCAAGGCCGCCGCGCCGATGACCAACGCTGCGGCCTGTCCGCCCTTCTTCCGAAAAGAGTGCACCGGCCAGGGGCCGGTGCACGTGTTACGCAAACTTTTCACCTGTTCTCCCGATTTGGCTACGCGTTTTAGCCGCGCTCGCCACTCCGGGTCGGCGCCGAGTAGGTCGGAGCCGGGGCCGGCATCGGAGCAGCCGCGGGGCCGCCCTGATAGTATTGCCCGTTGTAGACGTATCCGTCCACTACGCCGTCGTTGTTGCGATCGGCCCAGATGGCGCCGGCGAGACCGCCGACTGCAGCGCCGATGACCGCGCCCATCGGGACGCTGACGCCCGGAATGACCGCGCCGGCAACCGCGCCGATCGCTGCGCCGCCAAGGGCGCCGGTCACGACCGAGTGGGTCGTCGTGTCATAACCCGCCGGCGGGCCACCATAATATTGACCGTTGTAGACGTAGCCGTCGACATAGCCGTCATTGTTGTTGTCGGCCCAGACTGCGCCCGCGAGGCCGCCGATGGCCGCGCCGACCGCAGCGCCGGTTATCGTGCTGACGCCCGGAAGGACCGCACCGGCCACAGCGCCACCGGCCGCGCCAACCGCCGCGCCCGTGGCGATATCGGCGTTGGTTTGCGGATTCGAGGTGCACGCACCGAGCGCAATCGTACTTGCCAGCGCCAGACCAAGGAATTTACGCATCGCTCTTTCTCCCGTTGTGTTGAGCTGCCGGAACATGCACCGCACGCAGCAGGACCGCCGCGAGGCGGGCATGTCACAATCGCAGGAACGACGATTGCGGCTCATCGTTCCGCAACCGCGACAATAGGCACGCGCGAAAGCTGGCGAGCGCGGTTAACTCTTTGTTTAACCGATTGTATTCGGGGTAGGAAAAGCAGTGGTCATGAAAGCAACAATTTATCACAATCCGATGTGTGGAACGTCGCGCAAGACGCTCGATATCCTGCGCGATTCAGGCTGCGACGTGTGGATTCACGAATATCTCAAATCGCCGCCAACGAAGGACGAGCTGAAGCGCCTGTACGAGCGCGCCGGCATGTCGCCGCGCGAGGGCCTGCGCGCGAAGGAACCCCTCGTAGAGGAGCTTGGGCTTACCCGCCCGGAGGTCAGCGACGAGCAGATCCTCGACGCGATGGTCGAGCATCCGATCCTCATCGAGCGCCCGCTCGTGGAAACCGACAACGGCGTCCGCCTTTGCAGGCCGCAGGACAAGGTGCGGGAGATTCTATAATTTCGGGAGCATGAGTCGGCTCGACCCCCGCCTCCTCCTCCAGGGCTATGCCACCGGCATCTTTCCGATGGCGGACAGCCGCGACGCGGACGAGCTGTTCTGGGTCGAGCCGCGTAACCGCGCGATCATCCCGCTCGACCGATTCCACATGTCGCGCTCGCTCCGGCGGACCCTACGCTCGGGCCGGTTCGACGTCACCCACGACCGCGACTTCGCTGCCGTGATCCGCGCCTGCGCTCACCGCGAGGAGACCTGGATCAACGACGAGCTGGAGCGGGCGATGATCGCGCTTCACGGCTCCGGCCACGCTCATTCCATCGAGGTTTGGGAGGAGGATGAGCTGGTCGGCGGACTCTACGGTGTGAAGCTTGGCAGAGCCTTCTTCGGCGAAAGCATGTTCAGTCGCCGGACCGACGCATCGAAGGTGGCGCTCGCCTGGCTAGTCGCCCGCCTCAAGGCCGGCAACTTCACGCTTCTCGACTGCCAGTTCATGACCGGGCATCTCGCTTCGCTCGGCGCGATCACCATAACACGGGAGACTTACGTCGCGTTGCTCTCCGCAGCGCTCGGCGGGGGCGTCGCCGCCGGCGCTTCGACCGCGTTGCTGGAAGGCGCCGGAGTACCGCCGGATGCACCGCCCGATTTCGTCGCGCTTGACCGATTGCTCGAGCTTGCCGGCGCTGCCGGCGCCGGCCGCCCGGCCGGATATGTCATCGCGCAGCTCTTGGGCCAGACGTCGTAAACCGGGTGCTCGACGACGTTGAGCGACGGCGATTCCTTGTAGACCCAGCCCGAAAAGGCGCGGTTCCAGCTCTTGTCCGGCCGCTGGACGTCGAGCTGGATGAAGGCGCCGGTCAGCTGCTCCTCTTCCCATGGAGCGGTCTTCTCGCAGGCGCGCAGCCGGACGATGATGTCCTTCCAGCGGACTGACTGGCCCGGCTTCAGCGTCACGTTCTGGACGATGCCGTTGCGTTTGTTGAGGATGCCGAGGACGGCGACGCGCTGCGCCATCGGAGTGACGCCGCCCTGCCCCGCCGCCGTTACCGGAACGTTCGCCTTCGCCGGGGCGGTCGCGTTGCGCTGCTCCGCGCCCTTGCCGCAGGCGGCGAGCGCAAGCGCGATCAGCAGCGGTGCGGCGAGCTTCTTCACGCTTATTCGGGGATCCAGGGCTCGTAGTCGCCGGTCGAGGCCGGACGAATCCGGCCGCTTCCGAGCGCCCCGTCGGGCCGGAACGCCTCGATCGTGCCGGTGAGGTTGCCGGTCGGCTTCTTCTGGAACTTGCGCACCGGCGGAAGCGCCTTGTCGGGAAGCTCTTCTATCGTGCCCCTCAGCCACAGCTGCCAGTCAGGCGGCACCCGGCTGCCGTCGTTGCTGCCATTGTAGATTACCCAGCGACGCCCGTTCTTGCTTTGGTAATAGACGTTACCGGAATCGTCCTTGCCGACCTCGTTGCCGAAGCGGCGGGTCCACAGCGCCGTTCCCCACGTCGCGCCGTTCCACCAGGTGAATGTTCTCGACCAGAAACCCATGGGAGGCTGCCTCTGCCAACTTCCTCCAATCCCCGCAAGGGAGAGGAAAGTCAGCGCTCCCACTCGACCTTGTCGCCCTCGCGGATGCCGAGTTCCGATGCGCGTCCCGCGCGGATCTCGAGCACTGCGCCGATCGGCTCGCCCGCCGGCACGGGCGTCGTGTCGAGCGCCTTCGCGGTGGCGATTCGCGCGATGGTGCCGTCGGCCCGGATGAAGATCATGTCGAGCGGGATGAGCGTGTTCTTCATCCAGAAGGAAACGCTCTGCGGCGGGTCATAGGGGAAGATCATCCCCTCGTTCCCGCCGAGCGAGCGAACGAACATCAACCCATGTTCCTGCTGCTCGGGAGTCGCTGCGACCTGGACGTTGAAACGATGCTCGCCGTTCGACGAGCGAATGGTCAGCGGCACCTGCTGCAATCCTGTCTGCGGTGAGCCTTGCTCGGCGGGGGCATTCTGGGCGGGGGCCTGCGGACTGCACGCCGCAAAGGCCACGAAGGCGAGGGCTAGTCCGCCGATCCGGAGTCGCGCAGTTCGACGGCCGTCAGCCCCTTCGAGCTCGGAGCGATCCGCGCCTGCAATCTCTGTCCCGGCTGAAGCTCGCCGAGATGAGCGCTTCGCACCGTCTCCATGTGCACGAACACGTCCTCGCCGCCCGACTCGTCGGGTCGCTTCACGAAACCGTAGCCGCGAACGCGGTTGAACCATTTGACCTCCACCGGCTCGAACTCGCCGGCCGCATCGGCAAGCGCCTTGCGGTCTGCACGTTCCGACGGCGGAATGGACGAGCGCGGTTGCTGGGGCAAGGCCGAGCTGAGGTCGATCGAGATGATGCGCTTGGCCTGGAGGCCGCGCTCGAGGCGGACTGGCACGCATTCGATGATCGCGCCCTCGGGCACGCTTCGGCGCCCATGCTCGCGAAGAACGCTGAAGTGCAGCAGGACGTCGCCGTCTACCTCATCGCTGACGAGGAAGCCGAACCCGCGGGTCGCATCGAACCATTTCACTCGTCCCGTGACCGGCGCCATTTCGGCCTCGGGCGACTTATCCTTCGACTCCACGGTGGGCCGTGCCCCTCCCTCGGCCAGACTGGCGAACGCGCTTACCATGGGGCTCCCATTAACACTTGTGTCTGTGTCGGGAAACCGACTTTAGCTAAGGGTGGAACTACTTAGCTCGTATAGCTGCTCACGGTTAATTTCCGCGTCCGGAGGAAGGGAAACGATGGTCCTTGCAAGCCCGAATGAGTGGCCCGCGCGAACCATCGCGCTGATGGCCTTCTCGCGCTGTTTCGGGTCGGTGTACGCCGAACCGAAGGGACCGATTCTCCGCCGCCGGGCGTAGCGAAGCGCGGATTCGACCGCCTCCTCCTCGGCATGCGCTCGAGCGGCCGACCCATCCTCTTCATCGACCCCGGCCTGCCGGAGCTTCTGGTCGAGCCGGCGCCTCCCGTAACCCCGGTTGGTCAGCGCCTGCGACTTCGCGAGCGCATAGGCCGCATCGTCGACATAGCCGAGCTCGGAGAACCGCTCCGCCAGCGCTGCGAAATCCGGCTCTCCCTGCCCTCCCCAGCCCCGCTCGCGCACCTTTCGCGCGAGGTAGGAGGTGAGCTTCCCGCGCGTCGTCGCATATTTGCCGACGTAGCGCAGCGCGAGCTCCTCGAGGGCTTTGCGATCGAGTGGAGGTCGCTGCTTGCGGGAGCCGGGGCGTGCCATAGCGCCGTTTTTGTGCCACAGTCCCCTCCCATCAGGAAACGGTTCGCGGCGGAGAGGCGCGGGCTGAATGAACTAGAAACAGTCAAGGAAGGGACGGCGTGCTCGAACGCAACGCCTCTGTGAAAACCGAGCTTGCCCCGCCGGGCGCCACCCCAACTGTCGACACGCAACCGCGGCGCCTCGCCGACTTCGGCACGATGGGTGAAGCGCTCGACTATGCGGCCGAGGGCCGCCGCGGGCTCAACTTCCATGACGCGCGCGGCATGCTCGAGCGGCCATATACCTATGCCGAGCTTCGTGAGGACGCGCTCGTGCTCGCGCGCCGCTTCGTCACGCTCGGGATCAAGCCGGGTGACCGCATCGCGATGGTCGCGGAGACCGGTGCTGATTTTGCCGCCTGCTTCTTCGGTGCCGTCTATGCCGGCGCCTGGCCGGTGCCGCTTCCGCTTCCGACCAGCTTCGGCGGCCGCGGCGCCTACGTCGAACAGCTCGCGATCCAGCTGAACAGTTGCGACCCGGCGTTATTCCTCTATCCCGAAGAGCTCACCGAGTTCGGCGAGAGCGCCGCCGGCAAGGCCAACGTCCCCTCGCGCGCATGGGAGACGCTCGAGGGCGTTGAAGGCGCCTCGGCGGACCTTCCGGAGGCCAAGACGGACGACATTGCCTATCTCCAATATTCAAGTGGCTCGACGCGTTTCCCGCACGGCGTCGCGGTCACTCATCGCGCGCTGCTCGACAATCTTCGCGCCCACGGCATCGGGCTTCAGGTCCAGGAAGGCGACCGCTGCATCTCGTGGCTGCCCTGGTACCATGACATGGGCCTCGTCGGCTGCTTCCTCTCCCCGATCGCCCTGCAATTTTCGGTCGACTATCTGAAGACCGAGGATTTCGCGCGCCGCCCGCTCGCCTGGCTCGACATGATCACCCGCAACCCGGGCAATTCGGTCAGCTATTCCCCGACGTTCGGTTACGACATCTGCTCGCGGCGGATGAGCTCGCAAACCCGCGCCGAGGACCGCTTCGACCTGTCGCGCTGGCGCATCGCGGGCAACGGCGCCGACATGATCCGGCCGGACGTCATGCAGTCGTTCGTCGACTGCTTCGCGCCCGCCGGGTTCAAGGCGGGCGCCTTCTGTCCGAGTTACGGCCTCGCCGAGGCGACGCTGGCGGTCTCCCTCATGCCGCCGGGCGAAGGAATTCACCTCGAGCTGGTCGAGGAGAATGAGCTTTCCGGCGGGCAGAGCGATGCAGAACCGGAGGATCCGGACTGTCCCCGCCGCTACCGCGCCGTGGTGAACTGCGGAAGGCCGGTCACCGGCATGGAAGTCGAGATCCGCGGCAGTTCGGGCGAAATCCTCCCCGACCGCGGCATCGGCAAGGTCTTCGTCCGCGGCACGAGCGTGATGCACAGCTATTTCCGTGACGAGGAATCGACCCGCGCGGTGCTGGGCGACGACGGTTGGCTCGACACCGGCGACATGGGCTACATGTCGAAGGGCTACATCTTCATCGTCGGCCGCGCCAAGGACATGATCATCATCAACGGGCGCAACCACTGGCCGCAGGACATCGAATGGGCGGTCGAGCAGCTGCCTGGCTTCAAGTCCGGCGACATCGCCGCCTTCGCCATCACCGGCCCCTCCGGCGAGGAGACTCCGGCGGTCCTCGTTCACTGCCGAGTCTCGGACGCCAAGGAGCGGGGCCGCTTGCGCGACGAAATTCGCGAGCGCGTTCGCGCCATCACCGGCATCACGCCCGTCGTCGAGCTCGTGCCGCCGCGCACTCTGCCGCGCACCAGCTCTGGCAAGCTGTCCCGGACCAAGGCGCGAAACCTCTATCTTTCAGGCGAAATCCAGCCCTACGACATCGCCGCCTGAACGCGCGCGGCTGATCATGAACGTTACTTAACGGTAACTTTAGTTGACTAACCTTCGGATTAGGCGCATTTTTATTGGTGCGAGCTATTCGGGGGGCCGCTGTGAATATCCTGTGCCGAATGGGGCACCATCGGCCGTCGCGCCGATCGGAGCTCGATCTCAAAGACCTGCAGGTGAAGAGTTACTGCAAGCGTTGCGGCGCGATGCTGGTCTATTCCGATCACAAATGGCGGGTCGCCGACCATCTCGAGGCCGCCTGATCTTTCGGCCTTCCGGGCACGACCGCTTGACGCCGCGACGATTGTATTTTGAACCTCGTTCGGGATAAATCGGCCCTCGTTTAAAGGGGTTGGCACGATTGCCGTGAGCGCGGACCACTATACGACCCTGGGCGTCTCGCCGTCGGCGGAAAGCGTCGTCATCCGCGCTGCCTATCGCGCGCTCATCCGCCATTACCATCCCGACTCCAATCCGGACCCCGAAGCGCATGAGCGGGCACGGGCGATCACGGAAGCCTACAACGTGCTTCGCGACCCGGCGAAGCGCGCCGAATATGACGCTGGCGCGAGGGCTTCGAAGGGTGACGACTGGTGGTCGTTCGACGCGGCGCCTCGGCCGTCGATGAGACCCCCGGCGATGCGTGCCGGAATCGGTGCGGCTGCCCTTGCGATCGTCGCGGTCGCAGTGGTCTGGGCCTGGCCGGGCAGAGAGCGTTTCGAGCTACCTCCGGAGAGCGCTTCGACGGAAAGCTCGCAGCCCAAGGCGAGCGTGCCCAGCAAGCCGATTGTCGAGCTGGAGCCTGAAAGCCAGCGCCTCGCCGACCTCGTCGGCATCGCCAAGAACGTCCCTCCGGAGCTTCCGTCGCTGGAGTTGCCGGCGACGACTGTCCTGACCGAGCCGCGGCCGGACCTGGCGGCCCCCATGACGAGCATCCTGCCCGCGCCACCACCGGCAAGGATGCCGAAGCCGGCGCCAGTCGTCGCACAGCATGTGCCGACCGCCCCCGTCCCCGCGCCGAAGCTGGCGGCGACCGCGAAACCGCCGGCTCCCGCGGCGAAGATGGTCGCGACAGCGAAACCCCCCGCAGAAAAGCCCAAGATGGTCGCCACCGCGAAGCCCCCGGCAGAAAAGATCAAACAGGTCGCAGCGGCTCCCAAACCGCCTGCGCCGAATGGCGACAGGCTGGCGACGCTCGAGCGCATATCCGCCGGCTTTTACAATCAATCGATGCAGAACGCGGACGCCGCGAAGAAACAATTGCTGCTCAGCGTTCGCATGCGCCAGACGAGCAAGCGCGGAGCGTGCCGCTCGGACTCCTGCGTCGCCGACAGCTACATGCGCCAGATCCGCGAGATCCGGGAAATCATGGAAAAGCCGTCGGGTAGCTGACCTCGCATCGGCTGTGGTGCTATGGGCGCCGCGATGCAGCTGTTCGGGAACGTCCTCGAACTGATCGGCGATACGCCGCTAGTGAAGCTCCGGCGGGCGTCCGAGGCTACCGGCTGCACGATTCTCGGCAAGTGCGAGTTCTTGAACCCCGGGCAATCGGTGAAGGACCGGGCGGCGCTCTACATCATCCGCGACGCGATGAAGCGCGGCGATCTGAGGCCCGGCGGAGTCGTCGTCGACGGAACGGCCGGGAACACGGGCATCGGCCTCGCCGTCGTAGCCAACGCGCTCGGGATGCGCACGGTCATCGTCATCCCTGAGACCCAGACGCAGGAGAAGAAGGACACGCTGCGCGCGCTCGGCGCGGATCTCGTCGAAGTGCCCGCAGTGCCCTACCGAAATCCGAACAATTACGTGAAGGTATCGGGGCGCATCGCGGAGAAGATCGCCCGCGAAGAGCCCAACGGCGCGCTCTGGGCCAACCAGTTCGACAATGTCGCGAACCGCGAGGCCCATATCGAGACCACCGGCCCCGAAATCTGGGATCAAACGGAGGGCCGGGTCGACGGCTTCATTTGCGCGGTCGGCACCGGCGGCACGCTGGCCGGAGTCGCCGCGGCACTGCGCGAGCGGAACCCCAACGTCGCGATCGGCCTTGCGGACCCACCCGGAGCGGCGCTGTTCAGCTATTACACGTCGGGAGAGCTGAAAGCGGAAGGCAGCTCCATCACCGAAGGCATCGGTCAGGGACGGATCACCGCCAACCTCGAGGATTTCGAGCCCGACCATGCCTTCCAGATTCCCGACGAGGAATCCGTGCCCGTCTGCTTCGACCTGCTCGAATATGAAGGCCTATGCATGGGCCCGTCGTCAGGGGTGAACGTCGCCGGCGCGATCCGCCTCGCCCGCGAGCTCGGCCCCGGCAAGACCATCGTCACCATCCTCGCCGACTATGGCACCCGCTACCAATCGAAGCTGTTCAACGCCGACTTCCTGCGCTCGAAGGGCTTGAGCGTGCCGTGGTGGCTCGATCGCAAGGAGCACGTTGAACCGGACTTTGCCGAGGTCGAAACGACCTAGCGGCCGTATCGACTCTCTGCCGTTTCTGCTATCGGCGCCCCCGGTACAACGCGTCCCATTTCATTCCCCCGGGGAGGCATTTTCCATGACGTTACGCATTGGCTCGCAGGCGCCGGATTTCGACGCCGACACGACGCAGGGTCGAATCAGCTTTCATCAGTGGCTTGGCGACAGCTGGGGCGTCCTTTTCTCGCACCCGAAGGACTTCACTCCCGTCTGCACGACGGAGCTCGGCTATCTCGCGAAGCTCGAGCCCGAATTCGAGAAGCGCAATACCAAGATCATCGGCCTGTCGGTCGATCCGGTCGACGACCATGGCCGCTGGCTCAAGGACGTCGAGGGCTATGGCGGAGCGAAGGTGAATTACCCGATCATCGCCGACCACGACCTCAACGTCGCCAAGAAGTACGACATGCTTCCTGAAGAGGAGCCTGGCACGTCGCAAGGCCGCACCGCGGCGACCAACCAGACGGTCCGCACCGTCTACATGATCGGGCCGGACAAGCTCATCAAGGCGATGCTCATCTATCCGATGTCGAGCGGCCGGAACTTCGACGAGGTGCTTCGGCTCCTCGACTCGATCCAGCTCACCGCTAGGCACAAGGTGGCGACGCCCGTGAACTGGAAGCATGGAGAGGATTGCATCATCGTCCCGTCCGTCTCGGACGAGGAGGCGCGGACGCAATTCCCCGGCGGCTGGACGAGCGACCTTCCCTACCTCCGCAGGGTCCCGCACCCGCGCGTCCGCGACGAGGAAGAGCAGGCGCAGGTTCCGTCGCAGCCGCAGCCGGCCTGACGAGCGTCCGTTGTCCGTCCTGAGCGGATGCCCCCCTCAGGACGGACGATGGCGGATTAGAACGAGACCATCTTCGCGCGCGTCGCGGGCTTCTCCGGCGGCACTTCCTTGAGGGTCGTGGGATCGACCGCGACGACGTCCTCGATGACCTTCCAGCTGCCGTCGTCCTGCTTCTTGTAGATCGCGAGGTAGGAGCCGTTGCCGGACATCACCTTGCCGGTTTTCTTGTCGGTATATTTCTCGGTGAACTTGCCCCGCGCGTAAGCGAGGTCGCCCGCCGAAGCGACGTCGACCTTGTCGCTCGCAAATTCGACGGCAAAGGCCGGATCGGTCGAGGCGGTGGCGAAGATCTGGCGGATGGCGGTGGAGCCGTCGGCAACCGCTCCCGGGACCACGAGGAACGCTTCGTCGGCATAATGGCCCGCCAGCGCCTCAGTGTCCTTCGCCTTGAGATCCTTGTTCCACTTGGCCTCGTCGGCCTTGACCGCCTGCTTGATGCTGTCGGCGTCGACCGTTGCGGCCGGCTTGCTGCAGGCGCCCGTCAGCGAGCAGGCGGCAGCCGCGATAAACATGGTTATGGTTTTGCGCATGATCTTCCCCTCCTGACCAGTGCGGGGTCACCAACCACCATTCAACCCAACAAGCAACGGCGCAAGCGCCGCCGAGTCGCGGAATTGACCCGCGTCACCCTCCTAACTTTCGCCAAGGATTGCAGCGCCCAGACGCCGGAAATGTGCGCCGAGTTGATTCACTTTAGCTATTCCCTAGTCGAACACTAGAGATTACTCAGCTCCCACTGAACAAGGGGAATCGGACATGAGTTTTCTTCGCAAGGCTGGGCTTTCGATCGTGCTTGCGGCGGCGGTCCTTCCGGCTGCGGCCAGCGCCGCACCGACCCAGCTTCTCAACGTTTCCTACGACCCCACCCGCGAGCTCTATCAGCAGGTCAACGCTGCCTTCGCGAAGAGCTGGAAGCAGCCGATCACGATCAAGCAGAGCCACGGCGGATCGGGCAAGCAGGCCCGCGCCGTCATCGACGGTCTCCCTGCGGACGTGGTCACGCTCGCCCTCGGCTATGATGTCGACGCGATCGCCAAGCGCGGCCTCATCTCCGGCAACTGGCAGGCGCGCCTCCCGAACAACAGCACGCCTTATTATTCAACGATCGTACTGCTCGTCCGGCACGGCAACCCGAAGAAGATCAACGACTGGGACGACCTCATCCGGCCCGACGTCAAGGTCATCACGCCCAACCCCAAGACGAGCGGCGGCGCTCGCTGGAATTACCTTGCCGCATGGGGCTACGCGCAGAAGACTTACGGTTCGCCGGAGAAAGCGAAGCTGTTCATGGCCAAGCTCTTCCGCAATGTGCCGGTCCTCGACTCCGGGGCCCGCGGCGCGACCACGACCTTCGTCGAGCGCGGCCAGGGCGACGTCCTGATCGCCTGGGAGAACGAGGCCCTGCTCGCGAAGAACAAGCTGGGGCGCGGCAAGTTCGACATCGTCTATCCGTCCGTATCGATCCTCGCCGAGCCGCCCGTCGCGGTTGTCGACAAGGTCGTCGAGAAGCGCGGCACGAGGCAGGCCGCGGAAGCCTACCTCAAGTTCCTTTACACGCCCGAGGCGCAGAACATCATCGCGCGCAACTATTTCCGCCCGCGCAACGGACAGGTCGCGGCGAAGTACAAGTCCCAGTTCCCGAACATGAAGCTCTTTACCATCGACCGGAATTTCGGCGGCTGGACCAAGGCCCAGTCGCTGCACTTCAACGACGGCGGCTTGTTCGACCAGGAATACGAAGCAGCCAAGCGCTGAACCTCTAGCTCAAAGGGAAGACCAGACCATGCGTATCCTGCTTCTCGCGGGAGCCTCCCTCCTCGCGCTCGCTTCGCCCGCGCTGGCGCAGCAAGACACGAGCGAAGCCCCGCTCGACACGCTCGAGCCCGCTGACGAGACCCCGGTCCAGGCAGCTCCTCAGCCGACTGGCGACCCAGTCCTCGATCGGCTCAATGCGCTCGAAGCCCGGGTCGGCCAGCTCGAAGCCGAGAACGCGCAGCTCAGGCAGCAGGCGGAGCTCACCGAGGGCCGGGTCGAGACGGTCGAGACCCGAGCCGCCAAGGCAGTGCAGTTCGGGTGGGGGCCGACTTTCTCCGATCCTTCCGGCAACTTCACCTTCAAGCCGCGCGGCGTAGTCGAGGCCGATGCGGGGATCTTCAACGAGCGCGAAGGCGGCTACGAGTTCAATGACGGGACCGCGTTCCGTCGCCTCCGCCTCGGCTTCGAAGGCACCGCCCTGAAATGGTGGAACTACCGCGCCGAGGTCGATTTTGCGGGCAATGCGGTGAACATCACCGACGCCTACCTCCAGTACACCAAGATTCCCCACACGATCCTGACGATCGGCCAGCACAAGGCGCCGTTCGGGCTCGAGAGCAACAACAGCGACAATTACAACACCTTCCTCGAGCGCGGCATGTTCACCAACGCCTTCGGCAATGTGGGCGCCGAACGCCGCATCGGCATTTCCGCCGCCTGGGCGCCAAAGGAGAATATCAACATCGCCGGCGGCCTATTCGGCGACAATGAGAGCATCAATCGCGGAAGCGGCGCCGCTCCCGGCGAAAGCTGGGGCGTCAACGCCCGCGCGACGTGGGAGCCGGTGTTCGACACTGGCAAGATCATCCACCTCGGCATTTCGGGCTATTACCGCGATCGGCTGAAGTCCGGCGATACGCCCGACGCGGTGCGCCTCAACGACCGGCCGAACATCCGCATCGACGGCGGCAACATTGCCGACAGCGGCGTCATCACCGGCAACCGGACGCTGAAATATGGCGGCGTCGAGGCGGCTGGCGTGTTCGGCGCACTCACTGTCGCAGGAGAGGCAGGGCGCCTATGGCTCGATCGTTTCGGTGGCGATAACGCGCATTTCTCGGGCTTCTACGGGTACGCCGCCTATATGCTCACCGGGGAAACACGCCCGTTCAAAGGTGGCAATTTCGACCGGATTCGTCCGTTCAAGGAGCTGGGCAAAGACGGCCTCGGCGCCTTCGAAGTGGCCCTCCGCTACGACCACATCGACCTTTCCGACACGCCCGTCTTGGCGCGCGCCGGCAACGAGGCGTCGAGCGTCACCGCCGGCGTGAACTGGTACTTCAATCCCTACGCCAAGCTGATGGTGAACTGGATCCGCTTCTGGGGCGACAACACGCCGCTGGACCCGATCGGATCGAAGACCAGGGGCGACGCGCTCGCAACGCGTCTCCACCTGGACTTCTGACGAGTTCGTGATGCCCAGCACAGTCCGAGACCGCTCCTCTCCACTCCCCGGGTTCGGCTTGTCGCTGGGCATCACGATCCTTTGGCTGTCGCTGATCGTCCTAATTCCGTTGAGCGCGGTGTTCGTGAAGAGCGGCAGCGAGGGGTGGCACACCTTCTGGGAAGCGGCCGCTTCTCCGCGAGCGCTCGGCGCCTACCGCCTCTCGTTCGGAGCGGCAGCCCTCGCAGCGCTGATCAACTGCATCTTCGGCCTGCTCGTCGCCTGGGTCCTGGTTCGTTACCGCTTCACTGGGCGCAGGCTGCTGAGCGCTCTCATCGACCTGCCCTTCGCCCTGCCGACCGCGGTCGCGGGCATCGCGCTTACCGCCCTCTACGCCGATACCGGGATTCTCGGCCGCTTCCTCGAGCCTGCCGGCCTTCCCGTCGCCTACCGTCCCGCGGGCGTGGTGGTCGCCCTCACCTTCATCGGCCTGCCCTTCGTGGTGCGAACGGTCGAACCCGTTCTCGCCGAAGCTTCGAGCGAGGTGGAGGAAGCTGCGTTGACGCTCGGCGCAACGCGGCTCCAGACATTTTCGCGCGTCGTATTCCCGACCATCGCTCCGGCGCTCGCAACCGGCTTCGCCCTCGCCTTCGCGCGGGGCGCAGGCGAATATGGCTCGGTGATCTTCATCGCCGGCAACGTGCCCTTCAAGTCGGAGATCGCGCCGCTTCTGATCATCACCCAGCTCGAGGAATATAATTACGCAGGCGCGGCGGCGATCGCCTGCGTGATGCTGCTTATCTCCTTCGTCATCCTCCTTTTCCTCAACCTGCTGCAGCATTGGCGGCAGCGGAGGATGGCATGACCGCCGCCGGCCTTCGCGAGCCCGTCGCGGCCAAGTCGCTGCTGATCTTCGCCGCGGTGGCCTATATCGCGATCATGCTCCTGCTGCCGCTCGGCGCGGTGCTCTACGAGGCGCTCCGCAAGGGCTGGGAGATGTGGCTCGCCGCCGTGGCTCAGCCCGACGCCCGCGCGTCGATCAAGCTGACCCTGATCGTCGCCGCCATTTCGGTCCCACTCAATACGATTTTCGGAATCGCGGCCGCCTGGGCGATCGCCAAGTTCCACTTCCGCGGCAAGACGGCGCTGATCGCCCTGATCGAGCTGCCCTTCTCCGTGTCTCCGGTCGTCTCCGGACTCGTCTTCGTGCTTCTGTTCGGCGCGCAGGGCTGGTTCGGCCCCTGGCTCGATCGCCACGACATCCGCATCATCTTCGCCCTTCCGGGGCTCGTCCTCGCGACGGTGTTCGTCACATTCCCTTTCGTCGCCCGCCAGCTCATCCCGCTCATGAGCGCACAGGGGCGGGCCGATGAGGAAGCCGCCCTGACGCTGGGCGCTTCCGGGTGGCAAGCCTTCTGGCGCGTCACCCTTCCCAACATCCGCTTCGGGCTCCTCTACGGGGTGTTGCTATGCAACGCTCGGGCGATGGGGGAGTTTGGGGCAGTCAGCGTCGTATCCGGTCACATCCGCGGCGAGACCAACACCATGCCGCTGCAAGTAGAGGCCCTTTACAATGACTACGACTTTGTCGCCGCCTTCGCCGTCGCCTCGCTCCTGGCTCTTCTCGCCCTCGTCACCCTCGCGCTCAAGTCAGCGCTCGAGTGGCGATACAGCGACGAGCTTGCAGCAATTCACTGACATGTCGATCAAGGTCGAGCACGTCTCGAAGAGCTTTTCCGCGTATCCGGCGTTGGGCGACGTGTCGCTGACGATGCGCGACCGCGAGTTCGTCGCGCTGCTCGGCCCGTCGGGCTCAGGGAAGACCACGCTGCTGCGCATCCTCGCCGGCCTCGAGGTGCCCGAGAGCGGCAAGGTTTGGTTCGGCGAGCGCCAGGTCACGCGAGCCAAGCCCGCCTCCCGGGGCATCGGCTTCGTCTTCCAGCATTATGCCTTGTTCGGCCACATGACGGTCGAGCGGAACATCGCCTTCGGCCTCGACGTGATGTCCCGCGGCTCGCGCCCGTCGAAGCGCAAGATCGCCCACCGCGTCGCCGAGCTGCTCGAGCTGGTGCACCTGCCCGGCCTCGGCAAGCGCTATCCGAGCCAGCTCTCGGGCGGGCAGCGCCAGCGCGTCGCCCTGGCCCGCGCCCTCGCCCGCAACCCGCGGATCCTGCTTCTGGACGAGCCGTTTGGGGCGCTCGACGCCAAGGTCCGGCGCGAGCTCCGCGTAGCGCTTCGTCAGATCCACGACGAGCTCGGCCTTACTTCGATCTTCGTCACCCACGACCAGGAGGAAGCCTTCGCGCTCGCCGACCGCGTCGCTGTCCTGAACCGTGGCCAGATCGAGCAATTCGCGACGCCCGCCGAGATCCAGAAATCGCCGGCAAGCGAATTCGTGAAGGACTTCCTCGACTAATCAGCCTCGCTCAGCGCGTCCTGCCCATCGGCACCCTCGCGCTCGACCGCCGCGAGCGGCGAGACGGCCGGACCGTTGATGACCGTCCCGTCCGGCTGGAACTGCGACCCGTGGCACGGGCAGTCCCAGCACTTCTCGAAGCCGTTCCAATGGACGATGCAGCCGACGTGCGTGCATACCGCGCTGCGCTCGGTGATTGAGCCGTCGTCGCCGCGATAGACCGCATGCTTGGCGAGGCCCTTGCGGAGGATCGCGCCTTCGCCGGGCTTGATCTCGTCAACGCTGTCGACCTCTCCGCTCTCCACATATTCGGCGAGGTTGGCGACGACCGGCCCCTGCCCCTTCACATATTCCTTCAGCGACAGTCGGCTCTTCGGCTTCCGATGCGGATCGAACAGGTCGGCGAAGCGCGCCTTTTCGTTGCGATAGAGCGCGATGAAGTTGAGCGCGCCCGCGACGCTGTTCGTCATCCCCTGTCCGCTGTCGCCGGTGTGGACGTAGATGCGGTCGGACCCGTCGCGCCCCGAATAGGGAACGCAGTCGACCGGCTCCATCACCTGCCCCGACCAGCGGTACTCAGGCTTGGTGAAGCTCGGGAAGCGCTCGCGCGTCCAGGCCTCGAGCCGCGCGAATCTCTCGTCCATGTCGTTGGCGGTGCCCGTGCGATGATCCTCACCGCCGCTGATCAGCCAGTCTTCGCCCTCACCGGCCGGCTGAAGGCGCACATAATGATAGGGCCACAACGTATCCCAGATCAGCGCGTCCTCGACGCTCCCGCGCGGCACCCGTCCCGCCATCGCATAGGTGCGCATCGGCTCCTGCTTGGTGTGGATGGCGACACGGTCGTTGACCGGCGAATTGGTCGCGAACATCGCCGCGCCCGCTCGGATCTTCGGCCCGCGCTCGGTCTCGATGACGACCGCGTCCCCGTCTTCGTCATGGCTGACATAGGTCGTGCCGGAGTGAAGCTGCCCGCCGCGCTCCTGAATCGCGCGCACCAGCCCCGCACAATATTTGAGCGGATGAAAACGTGCCTGGTCGGCAAACTTCAGTGCTTTCAGGCCTGACCCCAGATCGTAGGGCGCGGAATCCGACCATTCGACTGCGACGCCGAGCTCGCGGCACGCCTCATATTCACGCTCCAGCTCTTCCATGTGCGTGGCTTCCGCCGGCACGAGATAGCCGGCCAGACGCGTGAAATCCGCGTCGATGGCCTCATCCCGGCAGATCGCCTCGATACGGTTGATCGCCGCGACCTGGCTCTCGTGATAGAGCCGGGCATTCTCCTCGCCGACGTCGGTGATCAGCTCGTCATATCGGTCGTCGATCTCCGAAACGAGGTGCGCGGTCGTCCGCGCGGTCATCCCGTCGGCGATGTCGCGCCGGTCGATGACGATGACCTTCGCCCCGCATCTCGCGGCCTCATAGGCGGACGACAGGCCCGCGATTCCGCTTCCCACGACGACCAGATCGCAGCTCGCATCGTGCTTCAGCGACGGAAAATGTTGCGGTTGTTGTTCGGCTCTCCACAGCGACGGCATGGCACTCACCTCCGCAGCCGAAACGGCTTTCGGGCGGAAGTGGATGCATCAGCCGTTAGCGCGCCAGCGGCAGCATCCGCCCGAGCACCCGGTCCTTCAGGAAATAATGATGGTACAGCGCCGCAAGCGCGTGCGCGCCGGCGATGACGATGATCGCCCAGCCGATGAATTCGTGCAGATCATGAAAGATGTGCCGTGTCGGCCGGCCGAGTTCGCCATAAGGTCCGGGGATCCCGAACAGCCCGAAGAACTCCACCGAATGCCCTTGCGCCCAGCGCCAGCCGAAGCCCAGCGCCGCCTGCGCGACGAGCAACAGGTAGAGCACGTAGTGGACGGCCTTCGACGCAATTTCGACCCAGCCGCTGACGATCGACGAGCGCTGGTGCCCCGGCATCAAGCGCCAGACGATACGCGCCACGACGACCACCGTCAGAAGCAGGCCGAGCGAGACGTGAACGCTCTCCATCGACTGGCGCGTCTCGCGCGGGAACCAGTCCCATGTCACCGCCATCGCAAACTGCACGATGACGAGCAGCGCCGTCAGCCAGTGCAGGCTGATCGCGACGCCATCGTAATTGGTCTTGTCATCGCCCGCCGCGATCCGCGTCGCGGTGTCGAAGGCATCTCTGTCGGCCATCATGGCTCCGTAAATTAGGTGAAGTCGTGCAATGGTCATGCACTCGGAAGAGTTCCTACCGATGCCCGGACCGGCCTCTTATTGCAAGCGATTCGCAAAAGGACCCCGCCGCAATTGCAGATGCACCTCGAATCTGCTCAGCGGCGATTAGAGGGAGTCGGATGAAGCTTACGAAGTATGCGTTCGTTGCGGTCGCGCTCGCCCTGTCGGCCCCGCTGAGCGCCGAAACGCACGTCCAGCCCGCGGTGCAGCCGGGCGGCGACATTCCCCGGAACTTCAAGGAAGCGGTGCCGCCGATTCCGAAGCGCGGAGACATCCCGAGGCGCTTCGCGGCGCCACGTTCCGAGTTCCAGTATGAGCGCCGTGAGCTGATGATCCCGATGCGCGACGGGGTGAAGCTCTACGCCGTCCTCATCCTGCCGAAGCAAGCTGGCAAGTTCCCGATCATGCTCGACCGGACGCCTTACTCTGCCGACCACGCCACCTCGCGCGGATCGTTCGGCGCGCTTCCCGAGAACATCCTCTCGCCGCTCGCCGCCGAGCTGGTGCGCGCCGGCTACATCGTCGCCTACGAGGACGTCCGCGGGAAGTATAAGTCCGAGGGCGATTACGTCATGAACCGCCCGCTCCGCGGTCCACTCAACCCGACCGCGGTCGACCATTCGACCGACGCCTGGGACACCATCGATTGGCTCGTGAAGCACGTGCCTGAGAGCAACGGCCGCGTCGGCACGATCGGAACCAGCTACGACGGCTTCACGACCCTGATGAGCCTCGTCAATCCGCACCCCGCGCTAAAGGCCAGCGTTCCCATCAACCCGATGGTCGACGTGTGGAAGGGCGACGACTGGTTCCACAACGGCGCCTTCCGGCAGGAGATGATCAGCTACGTCTACGGCCAGACCGCGACCAAGGAGTCCGACGAGGACTGGTTCAGCTCGGGCTATGACGATTACGACACCTATCTCGGCTACGGCTCGGCCGGCGCATACGCCAAAGCGATGGGCATGGAGCAACTGCCGTTCTGGCAGCGCCTCACCGAGCACCCCGATTATGACGAATATTGGCAATACCAGGCCGTCGACAGGATCCTCGGCCAGAAGCCGCTCAAAGTGCCCACCCTCATCGTCGGCAGCGAGTGGGACCAGGAGGATATCTACGGCGCTCCCGCGGCCTTCGATGCGGTGAAGGCCAGCCCCAACGCCCATCTCGTCCTCGGCCCCTGGCACCACGGCGAGGCGAACATTGCGGCGGCGACCCTCGGCCCGCTCGACTGGGGCTCGGACACCGGCAAGTGGTTCCGCCAGAACGTACTCCTCCCCTTCCTCAACCAGCACTTGAAGGACGGCCCGCGGGCCGACATCGCGAAAGTCACGGCGTTTGAAGCCGGCACCAACCGCTGGGAGCGCCTTCCGGACTGGCCAATCGCCTGCGCGCGCGCCTGCCCGTCGCACCTGACGCCGCTCTATCTCGCGCCGGGCAAGAGCCTCAGCTTCACCGCTCCCGCTGGCCAAGCGTCCGACGCCTACGTTTCCGATCCAGCGCGTCCCGTCACCTACCGCCAGCGCCCCAACCTCTCGCCCTGGGCCACCGGGTCGACCTGGCGCTATTGGCTCGAGGACGACCAGCGCTTCGCCGAGGCGCGCCCCGACGTCCTCACCTACTCGACCGCCCCCCTCACCCAGCCGCTCAGCCTCAAGGGCACGCCGCTCGTCCACCTCGTCGCTTCGACCAGCGGTACCGACAGCGACTGGATAGTGAAGCTCATCGATGTCTATCCGCCACACAATCCGCAGAAGCCGGAGATGGGCGGCTACGAGCTCGCCATCGCCATGGACGTGATCCGCGGCCGCTACCGAGCCGACCCCGCGCATCCGCAGCCCCTCACGCCCAACCAGCCCCTCACCTACGAGTTCGCGCTTCCCACCGTCGATTATGTCGTGCAGCCGGGCCACCGGCTGATGGTCCAGGTCCAGTCGAGCTGGTTCCCCCTCTACGACCGCAACCCGCAGACCTTCGTCCCCAACATCTTCTTCGCGAAGGCAAGCGACTATCGCGCGGCGACGCAAAAGGTGTTCACGGGCGCCGAAGGCACGTGGATCGGACTACCGGTGGTGAAGTGAAATGGCAGGAGTGGAGGGACTCGAACCCCCGGCCCTCGGTTTTGGAGACCGATGCTCTACCAACTGAGCTACACTCCTAGGCCAGACGCGCGAGTTAGCCACGGCCACGCGGCTTCGCAACCTTAAGTCCCACGAATTGTCGCGAAGAGCTCTGGGGGCGGCGGCGCCACGGTCGCAGCCCGCCCCGAACGGCTGCGGCGAAGGTCCGCGTCAGCAGCGCCGCCCCCATGCCCAGGCCCCCCTGCCGAGCGAAAACGCAGCACTAACCTCAGGCAATATATGAAAACTTTCGGGCGGGAACCTTACCGAAGGATAGGGGAGGGCTTCGGCTCGTGGCTCCCCAATCCCGTCACTTGAAGACTCGCTCCCGCGCCGCTAAATGCCCCTCCAGCCCCGCCGGCCGCTCAGGCCCGCGGGGCACTTTTCTATCCGCAACTCGAGAAGAAGCTAAAGAAGTGGCCAGAGTCTCCCCCGGCGAATTCATCCGTCAGGTCCGCGCCGAGACCGGCAAGGTCTATTGGCCCAGCCGCAAGGAAACGGTCGCGACCGCGATCATGGTCGTCATCATGTCCGGGCTCCTGTCGATCTTCTTCTTCGGCACCGACGCCCTCTTCTCGTCCGCGGTCAAATATCTGCTGAGCTTCTTGGGTTAGGTCGAAAACACATGTCCCGCTGGTACATCATCCACGCTTATTCCGGTTTCGAGAACAAGGTCCGCGACGCGATCCACAGCGAGGCGTCGCGCATGGGGCTCGAGCGCTTCGTCGATCAGATCGAGGTCCCGACCGAGACCGTGACCGAGATCAAGCGCGGCAAGAAGGTCCAGTCCGAGCGCAAGTTCATGCCCGGCTATGTCCTCGCCAAGCTCGAGATGAACGACCAGGTCTACCACCTCGTCAAGAACACGCCCAAGGTGACCGGCTTCCTCGGCCCCGGCGGCAAGCCCCAGCCCATCCCCGACGCCCAGGCCGCCCGCATGCTCTCGAGCGAGCAGGAAGCCGCCAGCGCGCCCAAGCAGAAGATCAACGTCGACTATGAGATCGGCGACAGCGTGAAGGTGCTGGACGGCCCCTTCGCGAGCTTCAACGGCGTGGTGGAGGAGCTGGACTTCGATCGCGGGCGCGTGAAGGTCTCGGTGAGCATCTTCGGGCGTGCGACACCGGTGGAGCTGGAATTTGAACAGGTCGAACGCGTCAAGTGACCGTTCCTCGGCGCAGGCCGGGGTCCAACCCAACAAAGACTCGTAGCGAAGCCCTACCTCGCGCTCGTCTGCTTCCCGCGCGGATCGTCGTTCGGGTGCACGTAGGTGATCTTGAACGGCCCCATCGCGCTCACCTCGACCGTCGCTCCGTCGCCGGTGGTGACCCAGTGGTGCATCTTCGCCTTCATGACGACGCTTTCGCCCACGCCGAGCCCCTTCGCGGCGGCCTTGTCGATCCGGTCGCTCATTCCATAAGCGAGCTTGCCGTCCACCAGCTTCACATGCTCGTCGGTCGGATGCCAGTGCGGCGGGACGGCATAGTTGGTCGGGAACTTCAGGCGGATGGTGAACTTGCCAGCCTTGGTCGGGTCGCCGGAGACGATCGCAATCTGCGCGCCGGCGGGGAGGAATGGCGGGGCGTCGCCCCACTTTAGCTCTGCTGCGGGCTTGGCCTTGGCAGCGGCGGGCTCGGCCTTCGCCAGCGCCGGCGGCGCGGCGAGGAGCTGCGGAAGTGCGAGCAACATCAGACGCTTCATGACGAACTCTCCCCGTTCGTCACCTTCCCCGGCGCGCCATTAGCAGAAGTTGCGGCACCCGCCCACTTCCGCTAAGGGCGCGCCTCCAGCCAAAACTGGATGCTTGCGGGAGAGCGCTTCGGCGTTCGTCTGTACCGCTAAACTTGAACGGGCTTAGGCCCACTACAGAGTGAGACAATGGCAAAGAAAATCACCGGCTATATCAAGCTGCAAGTGCCTGCGGGCACTGCGAACCCCGCGCCTCCCATCGGCCCGGCCCTCGGCCAGCGCGGCGTCAACATCATGGAATTCTGCAAGGCGTTCAACGCCGCGACGCAGGAGCTCGAGAAGGGCGCTCCGATCCCGACGGTGATCACCGTCTATGCGGACCGGTCGTTCTCCTTCGTGACCAAGACCCCGGCGGCTTCGTTCCTCCTCAAGAAGGCGGCACGGATCCAGAAGGGCTCGTCGGAGACCGGCAAGTCGAGCGCGGGGACGATCCGCCGCTCGCAGCTGCGCGACATCGCCGAGCAGAAGATGAAGGACCTGAACGCCAACGACCTCGACGCGGCGACGAAGATCATCGAAGGCTCCGCCCGCGCGATGGGCCTCAACGTGGTGGAGGGCTAAGACATGGCGAAGCTTTCCAAGCGTCAGAAGGCGCTCACCGCGGTCGATCGCGAGAAGTTCTACGGCGTCGATGAGGCGATTTCGCTCGTGAAGGGCAATGCGACCGCCAAGTTCGACGAGACCGTCGAGGTCGCGCTCAACCTCGGCGTCGATCCGCGCCACGCCGACCAGATGGTCCGCGGAGTGGTCAATCTCCCCAAGGGTACCGGCAAGACCGTCCGCGTCGCCGTGTTCGCCAAGGGGGCGAAGGCCGAGGAGGCGACTGCCGCGGGAGCGGACGTCGTCGGCGCCGAGGACCTGATGGAGACCATCCAGGGCGGCACCATCGACTTCGACCGGGTCATCGCGACCCCGGACATGATGGGCGTCGTCGGGCGCCTCGGTAAGGTGCTGGGCCCCAAGGGTCTGATGCCGAACCCGAAGCTCGGGACGGTGACGATGGACGTCGCCAAGGCGATTACGGACGCCAAGGGCGGCCAGGTCGAGTTCCGCGTGGAAAAGGCCGGCATCGTCCACGCCGGCATCGGCAAGGCGAGCTTCTCCGAGGACGACCTCAAGGAGAATTTCACCGCGTTCATGGATGCGATCATCAAGAACAAGCCGTCGGGCGCGAAGGGCAAGTTCGTGAAGAAGGTGTCCGTGAGCTCGAGCATGGGCCCGGGCGTGAAGGTCGATCTCGAGCAGATCGCCGGCGCCTAAACGCCTCGAAAAATTGAGCTAATCGGAAGGCCGGGCGGAAACGTCCGGCCTTCTTCGTTTCCATTTGCCGCACCGCAACACCGAACGGACTGTGTCGCCTTTGCAACACTATTCTACGGGGTTTGCCGGAAACGAGATTTCACTTTCCAGCACAGTGGGATCCGAAGCTTGGAATTCACGTGACTTGAAGTCGCGGC